>ENA-OPBF01000514-OPBF01000514.1-human-gut-metagenome-genome-assembly--contig:-NODE-514-length-29693-cov-2.195931_pt1 | contig 29693 bp, 21 predicted proteins | sample MGYA00241067_ERZ501450 | MGnify/ENA primary metagenome ERZ501450 (study PRJEB25962, sample SAMEA2042516) | human gut metagenome | biome: human gut; feature: human-associated habitat; material: faeces... | reverse complement strand
TAATATACCAAAATTCATAACTGATTGCTGAAGACATGTTAAACAGGACAAATTGGCAATTTCCTTAAGTATATTTTTGTTAAAATGAAGCTGACTTCTTTCAGGATAAAGATCTCTTCTTGTTTTCAACACATAAATTGTTATGCCAACACCTGATACATACTGGGAAATAACCGTAGCAAATGCTGCCCCTCCTATTCCCATGGACAATACCATAACAAACAGCAAATCAAGACCTATATTAAGAACCGCTGAAACTGCAAGAAAAACTAAAGGTGCCGTAGAATTTCCCAGTGCCCTTAAAAGACATGAAAAGAAGTTATAAAGGGATGTGGCAAAAAGCCCTGAAAAAATAATTATTAAATATGTCCTCATTCCTTCGTAAACATCCTCCGGAGTTCTTAAAAAGTGTATTATTCCGTCAATTCCTACATATACTGCCACATTTAAAATCACGGTTATTAACATAATAAGCACAAATGCATGAATTATTGACAATTTAAGCAACTTATCCTCGCCTTTACCCTGATAAATAGAAAAAAGTGCTCCGGAACCCATACTTAGTCCTAAAAATATTGATGTTAAAAAAGTCATCAGGGTATATGCAGAACCTACCGCCGCTAACGCTGCTTTTCCTAAAACCTGACCTACTATCAGGGTGTCTGCTATATTATAAAATTGCTGCAAAAGATTTCCTGCTATCATCGGCAACGCAAAAAGCAGAAGACTTTTATATATTTTTCCTTTAGTTAAATCGTAGTACATTTCTTCTTCTCTTTATTTTTGTATTCTCTGGGACTTACTCCCACTATTTTCTTAAAGGTTTCCGCAAAATAACTTGAGCCATTAAATCCACATTCATAGGCTATTTCCGTCATTTTCATATCTGTTTTCATAATTAAATCAATGCTTTTGTCTATCCTGTATTCTACCAGGTAATCATTAGGACTTCTATTTATTATTTCTTTAAAAATTTTGCAACACTGGCTTCTGCTAACATTGCCTGCTTCAGCTATTTCTTCTAACTTAATAGGTTCTTTATAGTTAAACTGAATAAACGCAATCATTTTATGTAATGTATCTGCCCATGGTGATACACCTATTTTTTCTGCCCCTTTACAATTTAATCTTTTAATTATTTCTGCCATTAATTTATATCCACAGGCTATCATGTCAAACTCATAGGCATCTTCTTTTATATCTGCCTTTTCCACCATATCATCAATGGTTTTGGCTAACTTTGCATGTCCCCTGTCCCCTTTTCTAAAAACAAAACTGGCAAATTTTGAATCATAAAATACCGAATCAACATATTTCTTAATTAGTGGTTCCGGGTACTTAAGAACCTCAGTAGGTATTAAAACAGCATTAAAAATACACTCTTCATATTCTATATGCCTGTGTCCGTGAGGTTGCTGGGTGTTTACAAATATCACATCCCCCTGATTTATTTCAATGAGCCTGTCACTTACCATGTACATCATTTTGCCTGAAATAACATGTATAAATTCAATATCATCGTGCCAATGTATCATTGCCGTCATAGTAGGATAATGGGACATTCGCTCGCTTTTTACATACATAGGAATATTTTCAATGGTATAGGGTATAATTTCAGAATTATCTGACCTGACTATTATTTTCTTAACATCCTCTGACATAGTCCCTCCTTTATGTACTATTGTTATAATTTTTGTGTACTATTTTTATATTTTGTATGTACGATAATTATATTTAATTCAATTATATCACCTTTTTTTCGTAAACAATATACTATTGTTATCATTTTCCAATATAATTTTGATATTAATTTAGATTATTTTTATATATTATATAATAATAGAAACCAATTCTTTTATAACAGATTTTTTACAGGAGGTATGGTTACCATGACGAAGGAAATTGAATATATATGGGACGAAGAACTTATGGAACCGGTACCTGTTGAAAAATAATTTAGTTATTACCACCAAACAGGTTTTTAAATGGCAAACAGGATTGCCGAAAATTCATGCAAAAAATAAGAGGCAGATTTGATTTAATTCAAATTCTACCTCTTATTTTTTTATTTAATATAATCCTGACCAGCCTTCACTTTGATTTGCTGAATCTGACGTATCCCCTGTAAAGCTATTATCAGGACTTGTGGTGATAACGTCTTTTTCATCAAATTCTATTAATTCCGCCTTAGGGCTGTTATACTCTTTTATCAAATCTAATCCTCCTATACAATGTAGTGCCCCCTCCCTTCGGTCAGCGGCAATTCGTCGAAAACATTCTTAGAAAATGAACTTCGTTCATTTTGTTTTCTCCTACTTAATAAATGAACCTACAACTTCTAATTCGGCTTCACTTAAGCCGTTATTTGTGTCTTCTAAAACTTTTGATGCAACATAACTTACATTTCTCTTTTCTGCAACATTAGAATAATATGTTACTTTTAAGCCGTCCTCGTAGGATATGGTAGCATAAGCTCTTGCCACAAAATCTCTTGTATAGTTTGCCTGAGCGATATTTGCCACTGCACCATAATAGGTCAATGTTTCTTCATCTGCCCAGCCTTCATTTACAATATTAAGAGTTTTATAATTGCTTGTTAAATCTAATTCCATGTTATTATTTTCATAAAAATCATTAGGTGTAATTAACATACCTGTTGTAACTGCATCTGATTTAACAACCTCAGGATTATCTGTTGTAATCTTAGCTCTAAACTTAAGACCTGCCGGTTTTGATGTTTTAATTGCGGCTCCATTTGCTACCTGAATATCAATAGTGTTTACAGCATTAAATGTCATACTTGATGTAACCGTAACAGTAGAACCACCAGAATACATCTTTCCGTCACAGAAATATCCATATTCTGCATCTGTTGGAAGCTTAAATGTTTCTCCCTCCTGAACTTTTGTTATATCACCATCTACATTTACAATACAGCCTAATGATACAAAGTTATTTCCATGCTCTGTGGCATATTTTTCAGCTGTAGAGCCTTTATATCCTATAACAGTAACATTAGATGGAATTGCAATGTAATCTTCTAATTTACTTTCACCGTAAAGGGTTACTTTTGTCTTAAAATCTTCCTCTCCTTCTAAAACCTCTTCTGCCGGTTCCTTAATAATTATATTTTCATTTAATATGGTTATTTCACTGATTCCACTACCTCTAAATGCCTCTATATTCATTGAATTTACATTTTCAGGAATGGTAATTGCACTAAGGGAAGTAGTGTTAATAAATGCACCACACTCAATTTTCTTAACGGTTTTTGGTATATTAAATTCCGTAAGATTTGATGCATTCATAAACATTGATGAACCAATATTTACAATATTTTCTGCCTGTATATCAATAGTTTTCGCAGCTACACCAAACAATAATCCGTTTCCGATTTCTCCACCTTTTATATACTTCTTTCCTAACACAATCTTATTAAGAGTTGTTGTTCTATTATTCCAGAATATGTAATTAAAATTCGATGACTCAATATAATTAAGAGGTGCATATATCTCAAGTTCCTCTAAGTTTCTTATCATTTGGAAAGCACCTGAACCTACACTCTCTACACCTTCCGGTATTACTAATTTCTTTACATTTCTTTGTCCAAAGAAAGCTGAGCTTCCTACAGTTCTTACGGAATCCGGAAGAATAATATTAGAAATTCCTCCATTTTGGATTGAATCCATATAAGTGTAATCATAACTTGTGTTACCGCCATTGGCATTAACAATCTGAAAAGCACAGCTTCCAATATTTGTTAAATTAACAAGTTTTGAAAAATCAATATCTACACCAACGTCGCCCCAGAATGCCAGGTTATTAATATCTGTTACTGATGTAGGCATATCAACACTTACCAAACTATAATCACACATAAATGTCCCCATTGGAATCACCTTGACTCCTTCAGGTATTGTCACCTTTTCAAGGGATGGAACAAACCCTGCAAATGTTATTCCCTTATCTAAAATAGTCTTTCCATTAACCATTCCTATATTTAACTGCTGAAGGGCTGTATGTTTAGGATACATTGCCCTAAACTGAGCTGCACTTCTTATTGGATTACTATTCTGTGAACTACCATCCCATATATTATATCCATAATTGCCTTTGTAGTACGATGTAAGCCCTAATATATCAAGAAGCTTTACAGTACCTCCTGCGTAATTAATGGAGTTTACTGCATTATAATTCATAACTATAAGATTAGTACATCCCATAAAAGAGTGTGAACCTATCTGTTCCACAGATTCAGGAATTGTTATCTCTGTTAAACCTGACTTTGCAAAAGAAAACTGTAACATAGTTTTTACTCCATCAAGATTAACTGACTTAAGGTTAGTACATCCTATAAAGGCACCAAGCTGAATATTATCAGCATTTCCACCTAACTCCACTGTCTCTAATGATGTACAATCTGCAAAAGCCTCAAAAGGAATTGTTGCCTTTGTATCACTTTCCCCAATAGTTACTTTTTGAAGTGTAGTACATCCTGCAAACAAACCTGCTGCCGTAGAATATGTGTTGTATGTATGAAGTGCTGCTGCCGGAATGTATATTTCCTTAATAGGTGCTCCGTTAGTCGGCGTCAGACTACCTTGAACTGATATACCGAAGTTAGGTCCGTAATCATTTAAATTAATAACATATGGATAGTATCCAAAAGCACCATATTCTAATAACTGAAGCTTACTGTTTTTTGAAATATTAACAGTTTCAAGGGATTTACAACCTGCAAAGACTTCTGTTCCAATTCGGGTAACACTGTCCGGAACATGAAAAACTGTAAGACTTCTACAATCATAAAATGCTCTCCAGTCTAAATCCTCAATTTGCGTTCCTTCTTCAAAAATTACATTGTTTAGAGCTGTACACTCTGAAAAAGCTGAACCACCTATGGACTTTATGGATTTATTAATTGTTACTTCCGTAATGTTCTTATTTCCCATAGCTGCACCATTGGCAATTTCTGTACAGTCTTCTTTGAAGAATACATTGGTAACTCCCTCTTTTACATAGATTGCAACCTTTCCTGCATAGACAACACCATTTTCTGCTGCCATGTTTTTAAGCCATGTAGAAACCTTTGGTTCATTTCCATAAGTTCCCTGTGCATAAACAAATCCATCATCAATTTGTCTTATAGTAGACGGAAAATTAACTGTCATATCGTAACCGGCAAAGTCTGAAAAATATGAAGCATTAATTACTTCAATCCCTTCCCCAAAGGTGATTTCTTCCATAGTTTCCGACACTGAAATCTTAGCTACATTTTTTATGTCATAGCTGTTACCTTCAACATCAATTACAGGAGTAACCACATTAAGTTTTGTCTGACCTTCTCCTACCTCAATGTTGGCAGTATATCCACCACCTACATATTCCGATAATGTGTAGGTCACATTGTTTTCGGTATCTTCGATTGTTATATTATCTGCCATGGCATTTATCTGCATAAAAAATGCCATGCATCCAATCAGAAGAATCCCCCATAGACTACATAATAACTTTCTCTTCATCCTTATCTCCCTTCTTTTAGTTTTAATATGTGAAAAAATTATTTATCCCTCTGTTAAGCGGTTTAAAAGTGTTGTTATACTTTCATCTAATAAACCTTTTTTCTTTAATTCATCTGTCGCCGATTGCTCCTTATTATATGCAAAATAATCCAGAGCGATTTTCCTTCCCAGTGCCACATAAAATGCCATAATCATAAAATATAAATTAAGGCAAAGCCAAAACAGAATAACGCAGTATGTTGCTGTCTGCTGTTTTCCGGAAAGTCCCACCAGCCGGATAATACCAATTACCGACAATATTATTCCCAGAGCATATGGCATGGTGTAAATCAACCGACTGTTTTTTGTAACATCCACGGCTTTATCCGTCACCCTGAATTTGCCACCTTTTCTTTTAAATGTTGCAGTTAAAACTGTTGTACAAAGCCATGGTGCAAATGTAGTTTCATATATATCTGTCCATTTAGTTGTTCTGATATTTCTTGAAAAACGTCTTATGCATATGTTGCTTGTAACGTACATTGGAAGCCAGAATATAAACATCTGATATAACCTGCATCTGACTACCATAATTCCTGCAAAAGCGAATAACAACGGTGCAATGAAGTATATTATTCTTTTAATGGATGTATACCAGTAACTAATGGATGTTAAATAATTGATTTTCTGTAAAAACGTAAGATTATTTGAAAATAAATATCCTGTTTTTCTTCCTGACTGAATACATCCTTTTGCCCATCTTCTTCTTTGCCCCATTAATTCCTTAAATGTCATAGGCGGAATCCCCTTTGCCAGAACATCAGGAATTGCAATGCCACGATATCCTTTCTTTTCAATTTCTATTCCCGTAGCAAAATCCTCTGTTACAACCCCGGTAACAAATCCTCCGATTTTCTCTAACGCCTTCCTTGATAAAACTGCATTTGAGCCTCCAAATATTACACTGTTTGATTTGTTTTTAGCTATCTGAACAACCCTGTAAAAGTAATCCTGTTCATTAGGAATATGTTTCTGGGAAAACAGGTTATACTGAAAAATATCCGGATAATAAAAGCTTTGAGGTGTTTGCACAAAACCTGTTTTTTCCTTTATAAACCACGGAATTGTCTTCATAAGAAATTCTTCCTTTGGCATCATATCCGCATCAAATATTGCCACATACGGTGATGTGGAATTTTGCAAGGCAAAGTTTAAATTTCCTGCCTTTGCATCCTTATGTTCTTCCCTTGCCAAATATAAAATACCAAGCTTTTTTGCCAATATTTCCATTTCCGGCCTGTTGCCATCATCACACAAATAAATATGTACTTTACCCTTGTCAGGATATTTCATGTTTTGGCATGCCATTAATGTTTTCTCCACTAATTCCGTACTTTCATTTACTGTAGGGACAAAAATATCAACCTCCGGAAAGCTTCCCTTAAGTACCGGTGTTTCTAATTTTATGCTGTCGTAATCGTACATATTGTAAAAATGTACTATCATTTCCAATAGTCCTACACTTTCTGCCACTAACAAAACTGCCCAGAAAATCACGGATACTGCTCCACTTTCCGCCGGTATGGTAAAAAATATACGCCACACCAGATAATCAAAAGTAAAAATCAGTGTCAGTATAATAAAAAATTTATTCCATCTGATTTTGTTTTTATCTCTTCTTTTTTCTTTTTCCATTCCATTATCCTTAATTAGTTTCATTATCCCATAACGGGGATTTCATTTTTCTGAATGTCTGATTGAAAATTTTCAGACTACTTATCTCCATTTAATGCTGAAAACAGGATTTTTCCCACTTCCGTCAAATCTTCATCATTCCATCCGCTATACTTTATGCATTCAGGCTTTATTGCCGAGAAGCACTCATCTTTATTACATAATGACCATGCTGCAAAACTTATATTTTCTTTATTTATATATTCTGCAAATTTCTTTCCCTGCTGTAGGGCTGTTTCTTTATTATTTTCCGTATTAATGCCCCATTCCGACACGAAAACCGGCACTCCTGCCCTTTGAGCGTCACCTATCATATATTGATAGCTGTCATCATATTGTCCTGCGTAAAAATGATAGCTATACATTATATTGTCGTATTCAAGCTTTTTTTCCACCTTAGTAACGGAGTAACTGTAATCCGGGGTTCCCACCAGAATAATTGCATCAGGAGCATTATTTCTTATAATGGGAATTATTTCATCGGCATATTTTACTATGTCATCCCATGTTGTATCTCCATTTGGCTCATTACATATTTCATATATTATTCCTAAATTATTTTTATATGCCCCTGTTATTTCCTTAAAAAATTCCTTCGCCTTTTCTATATTGGTGTTGGGATTTCCGTCATTTAAAATGTGCCAGTCCACAATGGCGTACATATCTGCCGACAATACATTTTCCACAGCCTGATACATCAGCCTTTTACTAAGCTCCGGCTTTTTTATATATCCATCTCCGCCACCGTCTGAGTACATGGCTATCCTAAACATATTTGCCCCATGTTTTTTTGTTTCCATAATTGAGGCATAATTAATATAGTCAGGATACCAAAGTATACCGTGACTGCTCATTCCCCTTAACTGCACATTATTTCCTTTTTCATCCCTTAACTGTACCCCCACAACTTTCAGTTTTCCATGTTCCTTTACACCGTCTTTAGCTTCCTCTTCTACCTGCTTTTTAAGTGTAGAAAGTTGTCTGTTTTTTTCTATATTTTTACAAATAATGCCATACTCAACTAATCCTATAGCTGCCAAGAAAATAACTAATATGATTAATACAAGTATTGCATTCTTATTCTTTCCTTTTTCTGTCATAATGAAATCTCCGGTAATGTTGCATACTACCATTTCATTATAAAATATGCGAGATTTAAAAATCCATAGAATGACTCAAGCGGTCAAAAATGGACACAAGTGGTGGGTTGGGGGTACGTTTGATAAAAGTGGGGAATGTTTTTCTTGCTTTATAGATGTTCCGGATTGCTGTGCTTGGTGGGGCATTGGATGAGACTAGAGGCGGTAATTTCTTTTCCTGCTTTTAGCTGTTCTGTATAACTATCTTTGGTGAAATATTGAACGAGCGCATAGACGGGACTTTCTTTTCTTGCTTTTAACTGTTCTTAATAAGATATGATGGGAATTTTTTAGTATAAATTACCCTAATATTCTATCTTCCATCTGCTACTTGGTAATTTCAAGCTTGATATATGAAGTACACAGACTGATATTGCCCTATATATGCTATTATTCTCTTATACTTGGTAATTTTGCTCTTTTCACCCTCGTCTTACATATGAATATTGCCCTAATTTTATTATTTTCATCTGTCACTTGGTAATTTCAACATCAAATCATATACATGCCATGAAATCTTGCCCTAATATTTCTGTTTTTTACATACACTTGGTAATTTTCATTTTTCAAGCTTTTAGGTATTGAAATTTATTCATTTTCCCCAAAATCCTTACTATCCCATCAAAAAAGAGCCTTATGCCCGCAATTCCCACCAATGTGTTTCATGCCAACATAACGCTCTTTTTGTTCTTTTGTCTTTCCGTCTATTTTTGTTTTGAAAAGCTTATTTCTATTTTACCTTGAAAAGTTTCCGTCTATTTTTGTTTTGAAAAGGCGAGATAGCCTGCGCCAATTAAACCTGAATCTTCATTTAATGTGGATTTTCTAACCTTTATATATGGCTTCATTACTCCGTAAACTTTTTTCTTAACCAAAGCTTCTATTTCTTCCACAAATCCATCAATCTTAAGGGCAACAGAGCCACCTAATATTACGATATCCGGGTCAGCGAAACCATATATTAAAGCAATAAAGTTAGCAAGATAATTTTTTGCGTCCTTCATTATTCCTGATGCCACTTCATTTCCTGACAATGCCAAATCATTAACTTCTCCGGCATGTTTAACTAAAAGTCCTGCCTTTTTGGCTCTTTCAGTAATGGCTGTTCCACTGCTAATTGCCTCAATTCCTCCCGGAAGAATGTTTCCGTGGCTTGGACCGTCCTGAATCATAATACTATTTGCCACTTCGTTGGCAAAACCATGGGCACCTAAATAAACCTCTTTGTTAATAACAAAGCCGGCGCCAAGTCCTGTAGATACAGTTAAATACTGCACAATATTACAATCCTTTCCCTCACCAACTACTGCTTCAGCCAATCCTGCCAAATTAGCATCGTTATCTAAGTAAACAGGCTTACCGATTTTCTCACTTAACACCTTTGAAATTTCAAGATTATGCCACTTACCATTAAGATTAGGCGGTGTCAAAACCTTTCCATTTATTAAATCAAGAGGTCCCGGACATGACATTCCAACACCTACGATATCCTTATCAAAGGATTTGATAATGTGACATATTTCATTAAGTGTATTTTCCGGTTCCTTATTATCAGTAGAGAACTGCTCTCTACTGATAATATTTAACTCTTCATCTATTAGGGCAACTCTTGTATTGGTTCCTCCAATATCGATTGCTACCGCATACTTCATTTATTTCACCCATATTGTCACAAACTTACAGTGTGACAATTCCTTTACTGAAATTGTGTTATTTTCAACCTTGATAGCCTCTGTCTTTTCTTCTCTTAAGTTAGTATAATATGCCTCTTTTACATCAAAATTGAACTTAATTTTATCATCTAAATTCCTATGGTCTTTTCCATTGTAAAGACGAATAATATATCCATCATCTTCTTCTGCCTTTTTAATAGCTGATACCACAAGATTTCCTTCAGTTTCAAACAGGCTGTGAACAATATCATTCTTTCCTTCAATTTCTCTTTGTGAGAAAATAAGTCTGCCATTTAAGAACTCAGCATATGTGTACACTTCCATATTTGTATCGTACTGTTTTGCCAATGTATCAATATCAGCGTCGTTAATATATCCTGCATAAGTTGTAAATCCAAAGTTAAATTCCATTTGCTTTAACAACTGAGCTGCCGGTGTTTCAATAATTCTCTCTCCACTGGCACGTCCCGGACGATATATAAGATTCTCCTTACCCATAAATCCATAGGTTCTAAACAATGTTAATCTTATTTTACTGTCATCTAATACTTCGTACTCACGCACTCCCTGTGGAATAACTGCAACGCCTGTTTTTCTATCAGTAAGAGATACATATGACTGTGTAGGTTCAATGCTAATAGGTGGCTCCTGCCATGTAGACTGATCATTTGCCCAATTGGCAAGTTCCTGTATTCCTGTCTTCTTTTCAGACCTATTATTCATTGATTCCATATACAGTTTCATTTCTTTTTCGTAGTAATTAGGACGTTTAATAAGTCCAAACTGCTGGTCTGCATAGTTAAATGCAGAAACTATCTGGCTGTCAAATACTACACATAATCTGTGGGAAAGACCTTTGTTATCAACCTTAACATTGAAATCAATAACCTTTGAGCCTTTTCTTAAGGCAACTGTCATATCAACAGGCATTGTTACGCTGACTTTTCCCTCTGCTCTCTCTTCAAGATTTTCAGGAACAACCATGTCAAAATGAATAACTGCCTGACTGTAAACATCACTTCCGCTAATTTTTACAGAAGACTCTGATTCATTTGAAAATACTTCCAAATCTTTTCTTGGTGGTGAGTAGTTAAAGCTGTCTCCGTCGTCACCATTTTCAACCAATATTCCCTGATTCTTGTATGTTACATTATTTTCCTTATCTACTATTGTAAGTGAGCCGTCCTTTTCCACTTCAATTGTGTAATATTCATTTTCAAGAACTGACTTCTCTTCCATTTCCTTATGGCTGTCTTTTTCTGTGTCAACACTGTACTGTACATATCCAAGAGCCGGCACATCATTAGCCTTAATTGCCATTGTAACTTCAAAAACATGGTCAGGAATGTAGAATTTTCTTGACGGGTCAATAGTAATAATCTGGGATAAAACATAATCCGTTAAATCTCTTGACTGAATAATTGTATAATCTACATTATTTCCCTTTTCATCAACAATTGCAAATTTTCCACCTGGAACATAAGTTTTAACAATAACTGTATCTTCACGTTTCTGTGGTAATGTATTGATTAATGTAAATGTCATATCTGCACTGTTTTTAACATTAGTTGCAATTAATCTTGAATGAAGTTCCACAAGATTTATGGCAATATCTCTTGCCTGCTTATACCTTACATAAACATCTTCGTTGGCTGTATCGGAAATACATGAACCAATTGAATCATGAGCTGAATTTTCAAATAACAGCTTCCAGATTTCTGCCACTGCCTCGTGAGGATATTCATTTCCTAAGTTATAAGAAATTGTAAGTAAAGGCTCCATTACATTTGTAACATAATTTTGAATCTGAGTGTTCATAACCTTAAGGTCTGAACGGGATGAGAAAATTGACTTGTGTATTCTCATATGCTTTGCAATAACTAACTCGCCCTGTACTTCCTCCAATTCCGGCTTTTCACTTTTAACATCCTTAATATAATCCTCAATACAGCTGATAACATATTCGTTCTCAGGATCTTTCTCGTTTCTTTCCTTTATAAGCTGTGGGAGATTGGTGCGGATAGGTGCCTGATCAAATCCGTTAGGGAAATATATATGTCTTGTAGCACTACGTCCACCTGCTTTTTCAAGACACTCCTTCTCCCAAAATTCATCATTTTCCTTTGGATCTTCCGGAATCTTTCCACCAATATAATAACCGAAAGGAATCTGTGTTGTAAATACCACGCTGCCGTCATCACCTTTCCAGTTGAAATCAGTGTGTTCAACCATGTCATCACTAACACCACGCCAGAATAATGTATCTTCAATGCCAAATTCCCTGTAAATCTGCGGCATGTTTCCTGACTGTCCAAAAGAATCCGGCACATAACCTACATTCATGTATTTTCCAAAGCTTTCGCAACGCTTCATTCCGTAATACATATTTCTTACAATGCTTTCTCCTGAAATAACCAACTGGTCTGTCTGGGTATACCAAGGACCTATAACCAGTTTTCCCATTTTCACAAGCTTTGTAATGCGCTCTTTATCCTGTGGTCTCCACTTTATATAATCATCTAATAATGAGCCCTGGGCATCAACCATAAAATACTTAAATTCAGGGTCACTTTCTAATGTATCAAGAACATCTCCCAAATCCTTCATAAGATATACTTTTGATCTTGATGTGGTAAAATACCATTCTCTATCCCAATGTGAATGTGGTACTACATGTATCTTTCTTTTCATTTCAATTCCTTTCCTTATTTATTTTAAAGTAAATAATTTTAAAACAGGCAGGGGCAAAAACTTAGCCCCTGCCCATTAACTGAGTTATTAATTTGTTGTAATACTTATAAACTTATGAGTGACAAAATTTACTTTTGATACCACGTCATAATATATTATTTTTTACTATTTAACATCTTCAAAAGATATTTCAATTTCATCAATATCAATGTCTTCTGACTTTCCTTCGTCTCCTTCATTAAAGTCAACCACTAATGTTGCAAGTAAAGCGATGATTAATGATCCTACTAAAATACCTATAAGGTAAGCCCATCCATGTGTTACTGATACGAATCCGTAAATTCCACCAACAGGAGGGATGTCACCTTTTCCACCTAAAAGAGCAATTACAGCTGTACCAATAGCTGCACCAAACATGTTAATTGGAATTAAGAACTGAGGTTTTACAAGTGTGAAAGGAATAGCTCCTTCTGTAATTCCTACAAATCCCATTGCCCAGTTTGATTTACCTGTCTCTCTAAATTCTGCTGAGAATCTCTTCTTTCTGATTACTGTTGCAATAGCGTATGCAAGTGGTGGCATACAAATTGCTGCGTTGATAAATACGTTTGGCTGATAAATTCCTTCTGCCATTAATGCGTTTCCTGCCATCCATGCTGACTTGTTGATTGGGCCACCCATATCGCAGGCAATCATTGCTCCAAGGATTAATGCCATTACTAACTGTGAGCTCTGGTTCTGGCACATTGAACTAATCCAGTTTACAAGCCATGTGTTTATTGCTGCTAATGGTGTTGCCAATATAACACCCATAATTATTGCAACCAATCCTGTTGCTATTAAAGGACAAATAACCAGTGGCATTACAGAATTCATTGACTGTGGTAACTTAATGTGCTTCTTAGCCCATTTTACTGAATAACCTGCAATAAAAGCTGCAATTACAGCACCTAAGAATCCTGCGTAAGTATTTGATGCAACTGCACCACCGATTAAACCTGCACCAATTGCCGGCTTATCTGCAATACTGTAAGCAATAAATCCTGCTAATACTGTATTAACCATTCCAATACCTGTCCAACCTACATTTTCAATTAACTTCATTATATGCCAGATTCCTGTTCCATCTGCATATGGATCTAATGAAGTGATACCAAAACATAAAGCAATAAGCTTTGGTATTGCAACTACTAATGATGCTCCGATAATAAGTGGAAGCATGTAGCCGATACCTGTCATCAAATGACCTTTAGCGTCTTTAAAAAACTGTTTCATTTCTTAATCTCCTTTTTTATTTATTATTAATTTTTATTTGCTAACTGCTGCTACACATTTTTTAAGTACAGCTTCCGGTGCCTTGATACAAATGTTTATATCAACACGGATAACTTTCTTGCCGGCGAAACGTTCCATGCCAACGATTTTCTGGTCTGATGCAATGATTACCAAATCTGCTGCCTTTGCTTCTTCATCAGTAATTGTATTTACCTGACCCATGCTGCCCTGCTGTTCCATTTTTACGTCATATCCTAATGCCTGTCCTGCCTTCTCTAATGCCTTTGCTGCCATTGGTGTGTGTGCAAGTCCTGCCGGACATGCTGAAATTCCAACGATCTTCATCTTAATTATCCTCCTTCATGATTTTTAATATATATTCCTTTAACATTGACTTGTCTGTTGAAGACTTAACTGTGTCTTTAAATTCGTCTTCTAACAAACTTGTTGCCAATTTTGAAATCATTATTAAGTGTTCATTTCCTGCCTTCTCAGTAGGAACTATTAAGGCAAACACATATTTTACTTTTGTGTCGTCCATTGTTTCCCAATCTAATGGATTTTTGCATTTTACAAAAAATACTGCTGTTTCTTTTGCGTATTCTGACTTTGCATGAGGAATTGCAAATTCATTCTGAAGTCCTGTAGAATACTCAGCTTCTCTTTTTAAGAAATCACTCTTTAAGCCTTCCTTGTTGTCTGTAATTCCCATTTTCAATGCTTTTTCGCTTACAAAGTCAAGTAACTGTTCCTTGGATGCTACATCAACATCTAAAAAAATATATTCTTCTCTAATCATTCTTTTTTCCCTTCTTTATGTGCTTTTCTTTGTTACTATGGCTATATCATAATCCACCGGCTTTTCCATTTCAATTCATACGATTTCCAATTGAAAACGGAAATCATTACAATTAAAAATCCGGTATTTCCGTTTCAAAGTGGAAATAATGTGCAATTGTTGTATCACATTTCCGTTTCAAAACGGAAATTTTTGACTTTGCTCTTTTTAGTTAAATATTCTATACTATATCATATATAAATAAGGCGTGAATTAAATATCAGACATTATTACTTTTTAATAGGAGAGAGGATATATGTTTCAACACAAACGTTTAAACATGATGTTCAATCATATTAGGAAAAACGAATATACTCCTGTAAGCAGTCTCCAGTCATTGCTAAACATTACCGACCGAACTATCCGCAATGACATTTTGGAAATTAATGATACTTTGTCTGCTTGTGGAGCTTTGGTTAAACTTAAGAGAAATTACGGATATTATATAGAAATAACTGATGATGAAAAATATTCAGATTTTCTAAAAACCTTTGAACACAGTGATGATAAAAAAATGAATATTGATACTTCTGAGGAGCGTATTAAGTATATACTTAATGAATTGTTGTCCTCTGAGGATTATGTATCTATGGATGAGCTTTCAGAAACTGTATTTATTTCAAAAAATACTTTAAATAAATATATAAAGATTATTAAAAATATTGTTAATAAGTATGATTTGGAATACATTACAAAACCAAGCTCCGGTGTAAAAATCATTGGTTCCGAGAACAGAATCAGAAAATTATATGTGGAATATATACTGTCCGCTAACTTTAATGAATATGTCACTTCCTTTACCAAGGAAGAACGTTCTATTTTTAGTAACATTGATTTGGACTGGCTTAGAAAAATTACCATTGACCAGTTAAATAGTCATTTTGTAAAAACCAGTGATTATAATATGAAAAATATTATTATTCATCTTGCATTAATGACAACCCGTGTTCTTGGTAATCATTATATTAACCTGTATAATATAACACCGGATTCTTCTATTATGGGATTGATTAACGGATTATGCCGGGAAATCGAGGGAAAATACGATATTATTCTGTCTCAAAGTGAAAAGAATTATATGTATCTCCAGCTTATTGCCAATACTCATTTAGATATTACTTATATTGACGATGAGAAGCTTCGGGATTCCATTAATCAGATGCTTGAGGTTATTTATACTGATTTTAATTTTGACTTAAGAAATGACGAAATTTTGTGTGCGGATTTATTCAGGCATCTTAAGTCTATTTTTACCAGTAAACTTTATGATTTAAACAGTAATAATCCTTTGCTTGAAACCATAAAGACCAATTATCCTTTAGAATATGAGATTACTCTTACTGCAATTGCCAAAACTTTTGTTTTTGAGCCTTATGTTTTAAAGGAAGATGATGTAGGCTATGTTTCAGTTTATATTGGAGCTGCCATTGAGAGATGTTATTATAAATCCCAGAAAAAGAAAAATGTTATTCTTGTTTGTGGCAGCGGTCATGCAACTACACGAATGCTTGAAACAAGACTTAACATAGTTTTTCCGGACAAAATTAATATTGTAAAGTGTTTGTCCTATAATGAATATTCAAGCTACACTAAGGAAGATGTGGAAGATATTGATTTTGTTATTACAACTATTACTTTAGATAATAACCTTCTTCCGTCAGTTATGGTTGATTTCGCTTTAAACAATAAAGATGTGGAATCTATCAACAGACATTTGTCTAAGATGCTTCATAAACGTCTTCAGATGTTTGAGCACTTTTTTGATAAAGATTTGTTTATGCGGCTTAAAGGCAATACCACCAAGGAAGACGTTATAAGAACCATGTATCAGAAAACTTACGACAAAGGTATTGTAGACGAGCGTTTTATTGATTCCGTACTAAAACGTGAGGAAATTGGCAAAACAAATATGAATGACGTTTTTGCCCTTCCACACCCTATGGAATTATGTGCTACAGATACCAAGGTTGTGGTGGCTCTGTTAGACAATCCTATTAAATGGAACGAAAGCAACATGATTCAAATTGTGTTTATGCTGGTAATAAAACAGGGTGAGCAAACGGATTTTGAGCATTTATATGATATTTTTATTGAAATAATCAGTGATAGCAAGCTACAGCAAAAAATTATAAATTCTCAAACCTATGAGGAATTTATGGATGTGCTCTACGATGGCATAAGTATAGATTAAAGTTAAAAATACCCGGATATAGCGACTAAATAACTATATCCGGGTATTTTCTATAATTCTTCTGTTTTATAAGTTGTATATCCCTCGTAATAATAACTACAATCAATGCCTTTCACATGAAGCAGAACTGATACTTTAATTATAACATATCTTTTGGCAAATACCTGTATTTTATTAAACAAGATCAAAAATATTTATAAGGAATATTAAAGCCAGTCCGTAGTATGTTACCACTGCCACTAAATCATTTACGGTGGTAATCAAAGGGCCTGATGCAACTGCCGGGTCAATTTTAATTTTGTGAAAAATCATTGGTATTGCAGTTCCCACAATACTTGATATAACCATGGCAACTAAAAGGGATACTCCCACACATGCTGATATTAAAAATGCGCTGCCCCATGCATAATGCTTAAAAACATGAATGTATATACCTAAAAATGCCAGTGACATTATTCCTAAAATGGAGCCGTTAAGCAATCCCACTCTTACTTCCTTAACCAATAGCGTAAGTTTTTGCTTCCCTGTCAGCTGTTCATCCATTAACACCCTGATAGTTACTGCAAGGGACTGGGTTCCAACGTTTCCTGCCATATCGAGCACCAGAGACTGGAAGCATATAACTATCGGTAAAACTGCCACTACTGATTCAAACATTCCCACCACTGATGATACCGCCATACCTAAAAATAACAATATAATCAGCCATGGAAGCCTTTTTTTACTGCTTTCAATAATCGGCTCTTTCAAATCTTCTTCCGCTGTAAGACCACCTAACTTAGCGTAATCTTCTCCCATTTCATCATCAACTAATTCTACAATGTCGTCTGAAGTAATTACACCTACTATTTCTCCGGTAATCTTAAGCACCGGTATTGAATCCTCTGAATACTCCACAATCTTGTCCATACACTCATCTATCAGGTCATGTTCAAGAAGATACGGATATGACTGGCTGATTATTTCAATTAATTTATCGTCCTTTCTTGCAAGAATCATATCTTTTAAATCAATTGCCCCAAAATATTTTTCATTATCATCAACAACATAAATTGTGGAAATATTGTCGTTGTCTCCTGCCTGTTTTAAAAGTTCCTTAGTTGCCTCCCCAATAGTTAAATGATTGTGAATGCATATATAATTAGTTGTAATGCGGCTTCCGATTTCATCCTCGCTATAGGACATAATCTTTTGCACATCTTCCTTTAGATTTTCATCAAGATGCTTTAAAATTTTTTCCCTTTTATTTTCATCAAGACTTTCTATTAAATCAACTGCATCATCGGAATCCATTAATGATATTACTTTTACTGCTTTTTCTAATGTTAATTCATTAAAATATTTTTCTATATCATCAATATAAGTGAAAATCTCTGCAACATGCTTTGCCCCTAAAATCCTATATATATGTTTTCTTTCATTTTCAGTAAGGCATGTTAAAGCCTCTGCAATATCATTGTAATGGTAGTTGTCAATTCTTTTTGCCAGTTCTTTTTCAGGCAATGTGCTTCTCATTAAAGCTACAAGCTCTTTAACATAGTTCTTTTTTTCAAATTTTCTTGTTTTCATTTATGCCTCCTTACTTTTGTGCATATAACCACTCATCTATATGATTTTATTTTTGCACACAAAAAATACACCACTTAAAGTGGAACCTACAGTTACATGTTGTGATGTATGCTATAATTCCCTGTGGTGTATAAAAAGACATATGAATAAAAAGTAACTAACCCAATTTCACAGACAGCCACTTTTTATTGTTCATTAATTTAATACCACAGCTACTATATAGCCTAATACTATCGCAACTATCCATGAAACTCACCTCCGTTAACTTTTTTTACTATTAGAGTTTAACACTCTGAATTTTCTTTTTCAACCTAACGTAATTTTGTTTTTTCACTATTATATAAACTTTTGTTCCACTACATCAAACAGTCCTATATCCGTTATTTTTGCTTCCGGTATAACCGGTAATGACATAAAGCACAATGTCATGGTTGGTTCTACATTAGGATTTACCTTAAGCCTATCATAAGCAATATTATGAATTTTTGTTAATTTATCCCTAACCCACTCACCGCTTTTATCGCTCATTAATCCTGCTATTGGAAGAGGCATGGATTCTAAAACCTCTCCGCCATCTACCACAACAATGCCGCCTTCTAATTCTATTAACTTAGATACTGCAAATGCCATATCTTCATTATTAGTTCCTACTACAATTATGTTGTGGGAATCATGTGCCACTGTTACTGCAATGGCTCCTGTCTTTATTCCATAACCTTCTATAAGTGCCGTTGCCACGTTGCCTGTCATCTGGTGTCGCTCAACTACTGCCACCTTTGCCACATCAATATTTTTATCAAACTTAAAATCTCCATCTTCCCCACGATTAATTTTCATTACCTTTTTCTTTGTAACAACGCTATCCGGCAAAATTCCTATTACCGTAGCCTTGTCAGATTCTAAATGCATTTTTAGTTTGTCAATGGAAAAATCTTTTACTTTAACACTTCCTGCCACCTTTTGGATTCCAATATGCTTTGTGTCTGCCAAATAGTTGCCCTTATCTGCCACCAGATTTCCTTCAATCCAAACCTTGTCAATTTTGAATTTTTCCAAATCATCCACTAAAACAATATCTGCTTTTTTGTTTGGTGCAATGGCTCCCCGGTCATCTAAGTGGAAACATTCCGCTGCATTAAGAGTTGCCATCTGCACAGCTGTAATAGGGTCAATTCCATTTTCAACGCATATACGAAGTTTTTCGTCCATATCTCCCTTTTCAAAAATTGTCACTGGCTGTAAATCGTCGGCACAAAGAATGCAACGTCTGGAATTTTGTTCATTTACCCCTTTAAGCAACATAGGAAGCTCTCTACAGGCAGAACCATAACGTAGCATAACGTACATTCCATTTCTAAGTCTCTCCTTAAGTTCCTCCAAGGAACCGCTTTCGTGGTCTGTATGTATTCCTGCTGTAACATATGCAGACAAATCATCCCCTTTAAGCCCCGGAGAGTGACCGTCTATCAGCTTTCCTGCCTGATGACAAAGACTGATTTTTTCAATGACTTCTGAATCTGTGTTTATTACTCCCACAGTGTTCATAAACTCTCCCATGCCAAATACTTTATCCTGATTAATAACTTCACTAATAGCCTTTGAATCCACAACTGCTCCTGCATGTTCCCATGGTGTACATGGCACGCAGGATGGAAGCATGTATTTAATATTAAGGGCTGCATTTTCCCCTGCCTTTACCATATAATCAAAGCCGTCCATACCACATACATTCACTATTTCGTGAGGGTCAGCAATAATGGTAGTAGTTCCGTGAGGTACTACCAAACGGCTGAACTCTTCCGGAGAAACAAAGGATGATTCAATGTGAATATGACTGTTAATAAATCCCGGTAGGGCATATCTGCCTTCTGCATCCACTTCTTTTTCTCCACTGTAATTTCCCACTGCTGCTATTTTTCCGTCTGAAATGGCAATGTCTCCTTCAATAATTTCGTGGGTAAACACATTAACTATTTTGCAGTTTTTTATTACCAGGTCTGCCGGCTGTCTTTTTGCGGCAATGTTGATTCTTTTTTTGATGTTATCATGCATATAATCTTCTCCTCTTTATATATAATTGTTTAACATTTCTTCCACTAAATCTCTTATTTCCCCTGCTACCTCTTCACAATATTGTTTTTTCAAACCGGCATTAACACCTACTTCTGTTAATTCCTTTACTCCCGGATTTCTGCCATTCCCTGCTACCGTTGTAGTATGCTCTCCATAGTAGGTATTGCTATAGGTCAAATCATATGCCGGGCTAAGCCGCCAAGTGCTAAGGTTCCAACAGGACGTTCATTATAAAATACATTTATTATTTCACTTGTTTTCATTAATTACCTCCTGAATGTTTTTGTATGGAACCTGTGAAAATATTTCCCTTAATTCATTAACCACATCCAATGCCGTTGCTATTCTTGTTAAACTTAGCAGTGAAATCTGCCCTGTGGTTTCAAAACGTTTTATGGAGCCATAGCTTACTCCACTGATTTCAGAAAGTTTTTTTTGGGAAATACGACGCCTTTTCCTTATATTCTTAAGTCTGTCTGCAATTTTCAAATTAATTTCTTCAGGGGTTTCCCATATATAATTTTGCATCAAGTTGTCCTTCTCCTTTATGGATAATATTTTATCCATTTCCCGTGTCAAACATTATGCCTTCCTCCTATTAACTGATTTTATTTTCCCACACGCTGTATCCCTGAGTTAATGCTGATTCATAAATGGGATGTAGTCTTTTATAAAGAACCTGGCTAAAATTATCCGGTTCAATCCCTTCTATGTACAATTCGTCTAAAGGCCATATTGAATTAAGATTATATCTTTTACAATCGTTAAAAAGCCGCCCTGCATATTCATTACTATGAACTGTTCTATTTAACAGATATTGCCGGTAAGCAAAGCCCCCGTAGTAGTTTTCCCATTGGGGAAGTCTGTTGTTTTTGGCAGAATTAAGATTTCCCTTGACAGGAACCAAATTCCAAAGCTCGTCATTTGCCACGTAAGACCAGGGGATAAAGTGGTCAATATCGTATTCGCCATTAAGGGGAGCGTTAGAATAAATATCACTAAACTCACCGCCATTTATTTCCATTACACAATCCCAAAGCTTTCGGGCTTTTTCAAGCCTGCGTTTTTTATCCTTTTCAGGCTCCAACTTATATATAATGCCAGGCACACCGGGATTTCTGTCCTGAAGATATTTTAATTTTTTCATCTTAATCCAGCCACGAATTGTTACCATATTATCAATGAAAAAGTTTCTCCAAGAGTTATTTATTATGATTTTTTTGTTCAATCCTGTACCCTCTTCTATTTTATATGGTAGACATTCTTTTTTATCCACCATATCGAAATATGTTATCAGGTGTTTCTTATTATTCCACAAAGTATCATTTCCCTTAATTTCTTCAATGAAGGGTGACAATATACGATATGGCACGTTTTTTGCCAAATCCATCATCTCTTTTTTAACACACTGTCTGTTGGATTTTGTCTTTTCAATTATGATATCTCTAGCCTCATCATTTTTGATATCCACAGTCTGTCCCAACTTGTTGACAGCCCGTTCTAAAATATCTGAACTGCTTCCGTCCTTGTTTTTAGGGCCAAGTCTTAAGTGATATTCACTAACTGCATACCATGCATCCGCTATCATGCCTGCAAAAATTTCAAGAAATGTTGGTGTTTCCTCTCCTCTTGCTACTAGCTGCATTATGGAATCTAACCAGAAAAACTTGTAACACTGCGTGGTATTATCCAGCATTTTTGAGAATTTCTTTACGTTTAGACTGCAATAATATTCTATTAAATTTTCCATGGCGTGCCCTCCATCAGTATGATTCTATGCAAGATATTTATGTGTTCAAACCGGTCATGCATTATATTTTTTTACATAACCGGCTTTTTATTATTTATATATTTTCTCTGTATATTCAGGTGTCACCTTGGTTAATATGGTGTTATATAAATATTTATGTCCATCTATTGTTGGCATCATACAATTATTGTACAACTGTTCTGCTATTTCATACACTGAGTAATCTATTGCATTACTGTACACTGTTTCTCCGTCTTCTAACACAGCATAGGCTCTTGCTTTATACTCTGCAGTATATGCCTCTTTGCTATTTGCACCATACGTCATAGTTTCTACATACGTAGTTGTATTATCTGTTTTTTTCCAAATGCCCTTTTGTGTTGTATTATAACTCCTTACAAACTGACCCTCCATTCCAATTTTCAAATGGTCAGATGTTATTCCTGTTTTTTTCCCATTATATTTTAACAGACCATAAATCAAACCAAACTTAGTTACTTTTTTATTATTAATACTGTCAGTTACTTTTGCCACTATTTTCATTCCACCAATTTTGGTATTTATACAAACTCCCTCTATTTTTATTAAGCCTTCTAATTCTGCAGTTGTCTCCTGATTTACTTTAGTTTCATTTACAGTTGTTGTTTCCTCCGATATATTTGTATTTTTAAACAATATCGTAACGCTTTCTTTGTTATAATAATCCACCACCTTTAGTGTGTGGTATCTGCCACTTGACAGGTCAGCATCAGATATATTTACAAAGGCTCCAGCCTCCGGTGTCATATTTTTGTCATCCCATGTCACTGATGAAAACTTTGCTGCAAGATTTAATCCTACATAAACCTTTCCTGCCTCGTACTTTATCAATACCAATTTTGTTTCACCGGCTGTTACGCTATACTCCAATGAATCATTGCCTATTACTTTTGACCATGTAGTATTACCTGCAGGTTTTGTAGTTGTCACATTTTCCTTAGTTGTTGGTACTACTATTGATTCGTCCGGATTGCCTGGTGCATTTGTTATCTTTTTAAATCCTTTTTCAGATACTGTTCCGTGTTCACTAATTATATTAAATGCAAACACTATGTATTTATCCTTATATGAAGTCAAATCTATATCCTTTGACCAATACCCATTATTTTTACCAAGTTCCTGTCCTATATATCCTGCAATACTGTCATTATTATAGGCTTCTGTTGCCTCCTCTATAGTATCATATATGTGATATAAAACTATTATGTTGGAAGCACTGTCATTTAACGCTACAAATGTTGCCTTATATCCATTCATTGTCATATAAAGATTGTCATTGATATAACAGTCCCCGGCTGATGCCCAACATGCATACAATGTTATGTTTCCATATACATCACTGTCTATTTTTTCTATTTTGTTTGAATATGATGCATCTGTGTACCACCCCCTAAACACACTGTTTTCTTTTCGTGGTGTTGGCAGGTCTATGGTTTCACCATACACATATGAATTTACCATGTTGTTACATGTGCCACCATTTAACTGATAAGTTATATTATATTTTCCTCTGTCATAATATATTTTCAAATGTGTTCCTCCAGATTTTATGGTTCCTTCCAACACACTCTTTTCCTTATTTATGATATAACCTTTTTTCTCTGTTGGTGTTATCTGCACTTTTTCATTATTTTTACCATACTGTATGTCAGTTCCTTCCAAGTCATACTGACCACTTACATTTTGCACATAATACTCTACATAGTATTCCTGTCCCTTCATCTGGCTTTCTGTTCTTATAGTCATCTGGTTTGGTGCTGCGCTAAATTTTGCTCCATCAGAAAACTGTACTGTTTTTATTTTACTGTCTGCATTATACACTGCGTAAGTTTTCTCGCCATTTGAATCTTTAAACACCATACTTAACTCTGTATTTGAAGTAATGCCTGTCTCAGGTGTTCCTGCCTTTTGCAATGATTTTATAAATTGATAAATATGTGCATTTGTCTCACCATTTTCCGGTGTTGATCCACCCCATCTGTCAAATCCTCCGTCAGGATCAGCCATAGCCAGATACTCACTCCATATATCGTTCCATGATTTTGAATTGCCTTTATTTTTCAGCGTTTCTATACTGTTCTTTATGTATTCCTTGTTTGTGGCAAGATAATATGAACCTGCTGTTATAGGCAAAAGCTGAATTCCCTGAACCATGGCAGGATCTGCTGAAAACCATGTTGCATAGTCATATTTTCCACTCCATACAAGAGAGGCCATATTGTTTTTTATCTGATTTGTTCCCTGTTTTACATACTTGCTATCCAGCACATCCTGATCAATATCAAACCAATATGAATTGATGGCAGACAATTCTGTTGTATATAAATAGATTCCCAAATCTTTTATTTTCTCATTGTCACTTGCCATTCCGTATAAAATCACTCCATACCAGGCATTCATTGCCTCAGATGTTGACTCCTGATTGTTTCCACTTTCAGGATCTTCAAATCCTGATGCCCATGAGTGGCCCTCAAAAGGCGAAAAGTTTCTCATATATGGATATCTTGAATCCTTGCTGTTTTGCTTTGTACATGCTATATCGTCAATTAATTCTTCTATAACAGGTGCATATTTTTTAAGCCACTGTTTATCTCTTAATCCCACCTGTGCTGCTGCTGCAATAAAATATCCATAATGAAAATGATGATCGTTCATCTGGTCAATGGAATTATAAGATGATGGGAAACTAAACAAAGAACCTATGCCATCATCATAGGCAAAATACTTTCCATCTCCATCGCCTGAGTATGTAAACCAGTCTTCCAAAGATTTTTCCATTGCCCTTAAAATGCGTTCACTGCTTTCTGTATCATTTACATCCTCTGCTGCTGCCAACATATTTGATGCACGATTTAATTGCTTTCCATACGCATATGGGTCTCCATTAGTTTCATCTACGCATAATTCATAATTACCATTTATCGGCATTTTTGATGTCATGTATTCATTTACATATTCTTTTAACTTGCTTTTGTCATTGTCTGCTACTCCTGTTACAAAAGGAAGTACACCTGAATATTTAAGTTCTGTTGTAAATGATGAACCCTTTACAAACTTTACTGTTCCTCTTAAGGTTCTTGCTGTATTTTTCATGTATGAAATATTTGTCTTTATATTTTTGTACTGATGTGGCATTATGCCCATTATTGTTCCATCAACTGTGCTTTCGCTTTTTTTATCAACTGTATAAATGTATTTTGTAGACACAGTTGAAACCTGCTGATTATATGTGTATTCAGCTTTTGTATCTGTTATAAAATTGTAAGCATATGCTTTATATTCCTTTGCAATTGCCAATGCTTCTGCATCACTTCCATCTGACTCTGTAAGCCATGCCATTGAAAAATATGCTTTCTGCTCTGATGAAAATTCTATATTAATATTTCCAACACTACTTGAACTATTGTCTGTCTGTGTCAGTGTTGTTCCCTTAGGCAGATATATTCCATAATAATCATATTTTGGATAGCCGTTTTTTTCATCAATGTCATCATATACTTTTAGAACTACATATGACGATTTTTTAAGAGTTGTACCATCATAATAAATAATCTTTGAATCAACATCTTTTCTGTATTTTGCAACTGTCAGCTTTTTGCTGTTCTTTAATGTAAAAAATCCAAAGGGACTTCCCTGTACAATTGTTGTTTTCAGATATTGACTGTTATCATTTTTGTTTTCCAAAACCACATCATATGTCCAATCAGATATTTTATCTACCTTTGCATTTTCCGTGGAAAAGTCCGGTCTTACGGAAAAATCTGTATAATCTCCATTTGTAGTAAGAGTCATAACGCAATATGTAGAACCAATTCTTGTACTTGGCTTTGATATCCACATACCATCTTTCGCAGCTTTAAATGCCAATGGATAAGTATACATGCTACCAGAATACTTATTATTTCCATTAAAATTCCACATTGCAGATGTTCCCCAGTTATTTGTATCAAAAGCTCCATTGTTATTATCATAATTATCTGTTGTAAATCTTGTTACATTGCTATTACTTTTAGATGGCAGTTTTGATGCATCACTTTGCAACGCCTTTGGCAATCCTTCTGCAATACTTCCACTTCCCATATATTTTGTCTGTTCTCCTTTTACTGTAAATAAATTTGGCACTGATATCCCTCCAAATGCCATTGACAAACATACAATTACACATACTATTTTTTTTAATGCTTTACTCATAAATATCTCTCCTCTAAAGAACTATTAACATTTTTCAAAAAAAGCAACTCTATTATCAGTTATAAAACAAACTTAAATATAGTACAAGATGCTTGTTTTTAAAATTTATATGCATTTTTCATCTTATATCACTATTTCTTTTTCCATCTTGAAAGGGCTAAACTTCATAATAACAGGTCGTTGTCTGAACATCTGACTTTTTGCTTATAACTTCTTAACCTTAAAAGTTATTGTTTACTTTATGAATACATTTTTGCCACTGCTATCAATACGTTTTTATTTGTTCTGTATATTTTTTTAAATTCACTATTTTTTACAGGTGCAGGCATTGGACCTGTTTCCAATGTGCAGTTTAATATATTTCTATCATCCAGATAATCACTGAATGTTCCATACTGCGTCTCACCACTTATTATGTGGGTATATTTTGTCATGGAATAAAGCATATTACTAAGTTTTGTGTGATTAAGATGATACATAACTTCACCTGCCTGATGATAACAAATTACTACATCAGGTTTCACCTTTTCCACAACAAATATCTGTGCCTTTGTTTCCGGTGTCGTAATTGCTTCCTGATGTGCTGTTGTTACATCAACTGTTGTTGTCTCCGCTTTTACCTCCGTAAAATTAATTCCCAGCGCAATTACTCCAATTAACATTAGTAACTTTAGCGTTTTTTTCATCCGTTCCTTCCTTCCAATTTTCCGCTTGCTATTATGATGATACAATTATACTATATAATGTCTGATAATTTTATTCTTTTTTACGTTTTAGCCGTAATATTTTCGATGCAATACCGTGTTCATATATATTTTTTTAATAAAAAAACTACCAACCTTCGCACCAGAAAGCAGGTAGTTTATGCTTAATATATTTAAACAGTTAAACCCAAAATTGCATTGTCATACAAAAATTGCTTTAACTTCTTCATTTACTGTATTAAAAAAATTTTCCATGCATCTCGCATATTCAAAATTGCCTGAATATCATCCAATTGTACATTTGGAACATTTACACCACTTAAATATGTTTCTGTGCAACAGACTTAATATAACTCCTTTAATTCTATCAACTCTACATTGCTTCTATTTTTGTTTTTAAATCCGGATTTAGAAATAAATACATATTTGTAGCAATTTAATCCCGTAGCCTCTACCTGCTTTATTTCCTTATCTATTATTTCATCTGTAATTGGTTTATTTTTGAATTTAACTTCATAAAAAACATATCCTTTTTCATCTTCAGTTACAACATCAAATTCACCATTGTTATGTTCTTTAGGATTGTCATAGTAATATTTTCCTATCTTCTCAATAACCGGCTCAATTTCTCCCTTTCTGTTTTTTCTAATCAGATACTGGCGACATATCGACTCAAACATATGGGGAACATACTGTTCTTCAAAATCTTTTTCTATATATTTTTTATAAAATACATTGGAATCCATAATATTCATCTGAGATGAGTATTTAAAGATATATTTGTAATAAAATAACGAAAGATTGTCAGAAATATAATATCCTGTCTTTCTTTTATTGTTTTTATCATTTATTGGACTTGTTTTTATAACCACTTCCATCTTCATTAATTTGTCAAGCACGTCCACGAGCGTTGGTCCGCTAGAGACATGAGATTGTGATAATATGTCACTATATTTGTGATGCCCTTTTGCTAACGCTTCAAAAACTTCATTTGCATTTACTATTTTTGAAATTTCAGAATTTAAATACATTGATACTTCATTTTCCAATCTTGCTCCCGGCGAAGCAATAAGTTCAATAATGTTCTCTTTTACACTCTTAGAATCGTCCACTAATCTGTTGTAATATGGTATACCACCAAATACAGAATAAATTCTTACTCTATCCTCTTCTGAATATTTAGGATAAAACAATGAAGACTCATAGTAATCCATCTGTCGCAAGTTAATTGTCAAATCAACTCGTCCATATAAAGGATTTGAATGTTCTAAAAGTGACCTCATTACATCAACATACGAACCTAATATTATCAGCGATAATTTAGATTTATCTCTATACTTGTCAATTAATGCCTGCAATATACTGTCCATACCACTAACTGATTCCCTTATATATGGATACTCATCCAATACCAAAATCATCTTCTCTTCTACAGCTAACTCAAAAATGTATTTAAGTACAGATTCTATATTTGTAAAACCTAATATTTTTTCTGGAAATTCTAGTAAAAATGTGATAGAATTTTGATAACAGGAGGAAAAAGAAATGAAACAAAAAAAATTTTTTATAATAGGTTTGATATTATTAGCAGCTATCTCATTTATAATATTCATACTAGTATCAGGTAGTGGTAACAAAGGTAGTGGTAACAAAGGTAATGTTGAAACACCAAAAGCCATTAATGACATTAATGACGTTATTAATACTATAAATAAAAATAACAAAAATGTTTTACCCGAACTTGAAACTATGAAAGTAGATATAAAGAATATTGATGAAGTTACTAGTTATACTGGATTAAAAACAAATGATGGAATCGAATCAATTGTTGTATCAGAACCATTGATAACAGCACAAGCTTATTCAGTTGCTATTGTTAAGGTTAAAGACAATGCTGATGTAGAAAAAATTAAACACGAGATGTTAGATAATATTGATATGAGACGTTGGATTTGTGTCTCTGCAGAACAATTATATATCACAAATAGTGGTAATGTAATATTTTCTGTAATGGCTGATAAAGATGTTGCTAAAGCAGTATATAATGATTTTAAGAAATATGTAAATAATAATATTGGAAAAGAATTAGAAAAATCAAATGACGAAGAAAAATAATGAAGAACCTTTTAAGGTGCCTTTTTAAAGGAGGATAAGATGTTATTTAGTAGTATTAGTTTTTTATATTATTTTTTACCAGCATTAATAATTATATATTTTATAACACCTAAAAAATATAAAAATATTATTTTATTAATTGCATCTTTATTATTTTATCTTTACGGAGAACCTAAATATGTTTTTTTAATGATTGCAGAAATTATTATT
>ENA-OPBF01000494-OPBF01000494.1-human-gut-metagenome-genome-assembly--contig:-NODE-494-length-30184-cov-3.973082_pt1 | contig 30184 bp, 23 predicted proteins | sample MGYA00241067_ERZ501450 | MGnify/ENA primary metagenome ERZ501450 (study PRJEB25962, sample SAMEA2042516) | human gut metagenome | biome: human gut; feature: human-associated habitat; material: faeces... | reverse complement strand
TCAAAAACCCCGTCCCCAACTGCAAACAAAAAAAGCAGAGGTAAGTAGCAATGGCACCTCCGCTTTTCTAAATGCAATTATAATTTTTCCATTAATTCTTTATGTTTTTCTTCATATCCCGGTTTTCCAAGCAATGCAAACATATTGCTCTTATAGCTTTCAACGCCAGGCTGATTAAATGGATTCACACCCATCAGATAACCACTGATTCCACATGCGAACTCAAAGAAATAGAATAATTGGCCAAGCGAGAATTCATTCTGTTTTTCTATACTCACTTTAAGTACAGGTACCCCGCCCTCAACATGTGCCAGTATTGTTCCGTTCATGGCACTCTTATTGACAAAGTCTACCGTCTTTCCTGCCAGATAATTCAAACCATCCAGATCGTTTTCTTCTTTTTGAATGGTAATATCCGATTGAGGCTCTTCTACGGCTACAACCGTTTCAAGCATAATTCTTGATCCATCCTGAATAAACTGTCCCAGCGAATGAAGATCGGTTGTTAAGTTAACCGATGCCGGCATTAACCCTTTCTGGTCTTTTCCTTCACTCTCTCCGTAGAGCTGTTTCCACCATTCTGATATATACTGAAGACTCGGTTCATAATTGGCCAGTATTTCTACTACTTTTCCTTTTCGGAATAGAATATTACGTGCTGCTGCATAGCGTAAAGACTCATTTTCTTCATACGGCGTATGTATTACCCGTTCTCTTTCGGCTGCCGCACCGGCCATCAGTTCATCAATATTGGCACCACTGACGGCAATCGGTAACAACCCTACTGCGGTCAGCACTGAAAAACGTCCTCCGACATCATCTGGCACTACAAAAGTTTCATATCCTTCTTCATCTGAAAGATTCTTCAGAGCGCCACGCTTTTTATCTGTTGTCGCAAAAATTCTTTTTGAGGCTTCTTCTTTTCCATATTTCTTTTCCAGAATCTCTTTAAATACACGAAATGCAATTGCAGATTCCGTCGTAGTACCTGATTTTGATATTACATTTATCGAAAAATCTTTCCCTTCTATTATCTTGATAATTCTGTTCAGATAATCTCCACTCATGCTATTTCCGCAAAAATAGATTTCCGGTGTTTTTCTCTCTTCTTTTCCAATGCTGTTATAAAAAGTACTGTGCAGGAAATCAATTGCGGCCCTTGCACCAAGATAAGAACCGCCGATTCCTATTACCAACAGAACATCCGAATCTTTCTGAATTTTATTTGCAGCTTTTTTTATTCTTTCAAATTCCTCTTTATCATACGCAACAGGGAGATCGATCCAACCCAAGAAGTCATTTCCTTCCCCTTGTCTGGACAGAAGTTTTTCTTTCGCACACTCTACCCCTTCTTTTATATATGACATTTCATGATCCTGAATAAAATTTTTCGCATTTGAAATGCTAAATGTAAGCTTATTATCCATAATGTTCAGCCCTTTCCACTATTTATTTACAACATTAACCGGATCGCCTTTCAGAAATTGTTCAATATTATTTGCCGTAATATCCATAATTCTTTGTCTCGACTCTTTTGCCGCCCATGAAATATGTGGTGTGATCAGACAATTTTTTGCATTGATCAGCGGATTATCTTCTTTGATCGGCTCAGTTGATACTACATCCAGTCCTGCTGCATATACTTTGCCTTCATTTAAAGCATCTGCCAGATCCTGTTCTACTACAAGCTGTCCTCTGCTGTTATTAATGAGGATCACTCCATCTTTCATCTTGGCGATATTTTCTTTATTAATAATTCCTTCTGTTTCCGGGAACAGTGGACAATGTAGGAAGATAACATCTGACTTCGCCAGCAGTTCATCTAATTCTACATATTCCGCTACTTTCTTGCCTGCTTCAGACTGATATGCATCATAGGCAATTACATTCATATCTAATGCATTTAAGATTTTCGCTGTTGCCTGTCCGATTCTTCCAAGTCCAATGATTCCGGCTGTCTTACCATACAACTCTATCATTGGATAGTCCCAATAGCACCAGTCTGGATTATTGGCCCATTTTCCGTTCTTTACAGTTTCTGCATGATATCCATAATGAGAACAGATTTCCATCAGAAGTCCAACTGCATACTGTCCAACAATCTGCGTTCCATATGTCGGAACATTTACTACCATGATTCCTTTTTCTTTTGCGTATTCATAATCAATAACATTATATCCTGTCGCAAGTACTGCGATCAGCTTAATATTCTGGCATTTATTAATTGTATCTTTTGTAATTGGTGTTTTATTTACGATTACGATCTCTGCATCACCAATGCGTTCTGCGATCAGCGGTGAATCTTCATACGCTGTTCTGTCATAGATTTCCACCTCTCCGAATTTACGGATCGAGTTCCAGCTGAGATCTCCAGGGTTTTCTGTATATCCATCTAATACTACAATTTTCATAGTTCTTCCTCCCGATTAACTTCCGAATATCAATTTTACAGGTGTCGTTATAATTCCAGGGAATATAATGAATATACATAATGCAATTGCAATCAGTGCGATCCATGGAATTGATGCTTTTATAATCTTCTCCAACGGTAAATCTGTAACATTCTGCGCCGCATACAGGCAGACACCTACCGGTGGTGTAATCAGACCAAAAGAAAGTGTGATTACCAGAAATACAACGAAGAATAATGGTGAAACTCCAACCGCCTGTACTGCCGGAAGAAGGATCGGTACCAAGATAAAGATAGCTGCTGTTGCATCCATAAACATTCCTACACAAATTAAGAATGCATATAAGATAAACATAATAACAATTCTGTTACTTGATATACCTGTGATCATATTTGCCACTGCGCTCGGCAGACCATCTAATTCAAACAGTAATGATGCCGGTTTTGCTGCGATCGCAACAAACAGGATCGTTCCGGTTGAGCGGGCATTTTTGCAGATAATTCTAGGAATATCTTTCCATTTAAGATCTTTGTAAATATAAATAGATACAAGAATTGTATAGATTACCGCAATTGCTGCTCCTTCTGTCGGTGTATAGAATCCTGTGTATACTCCTCCTAAAAGGATTACCGGTGTAAGTAATGCCGGAATCGCACTTACAAAAGCTTTGCCGAGACGTTTTACCTCAAATGGTGTACGATCACCGATATCATGCTTTTTGCAATATACGAAGTTGTAGATCATAAAGACAGCTCCGATAATGACACCTGGAATCAATCCGGCGAGCAGTGCCTGTCCGATAGATACGTTTGCTGTTGCAGCTGCATTAATCATCAGGATACTTGGCGGGATTACCGATGCAAGCATGGAACCTGATAAGTTGATCGCAGTCGCATATTCCTTCGGATATCCTTTTCTATGTAATGCATTGATACTCATTTTACCGATAGATGCGATCGCTGCAACCGAAGAACCCGACATTCCGGCGAAAAGCATATTTACAACAACGGATACATGACCTAATCCACCATAAATCCATCCTACCATTGCTTCAGCAAGATCATATATTTTCTCTGCTACTCCACCTTCATCCATTAACGAACCGCAAAGAATAAACAGCGGAACTGCAACCATGATAAAACTGTTCATTGATGTAAACATTGACTGTGCCGCCATAGAAAGTGGCAGATCCGACATCGTCACCATACAAATTACAGAAGCAGCTCCAAGTGAAACCGCAATCGGAACTCCAAGAAACATAAATACCAGGAACAATACCAATAACGCAATACTCATACTCATTATTCTTCACCCCCTTCAATCTTCTCTTCTTTCTGCTGTCCGGTAATTGCAACTTTTCCGTGATATTCAAGGAAACTCTGCAATACACCAATAATACCTAACACACCTGCAACCGGCTGACAGATTCCAATGATCGACATAGGAATTTTCAATGCCGTTCCCATTTCATTCATCATGATCTGCTGCTGTACTACCTGCCATCCGTATACGATCATAAATCCGAAAAATCCTACTACTACTACTGCATAAAGTACTTCACTGAATTTCTTCAGCCAGTTTGGTCCTTTTTCTATCAACAAGGTAACTCTTGATGATTCTGCCTGATTAAATCCTGCTGCCAGCGCAACAAACATCATCCACAGGAATAAATATCTGCTGGTTTCTTCCGTCCATGGACTTGGATGTCCGATAATACGTCCTATGATCTGAATCATAATTGTAACAACCATTCCAATTACCATGATTGCCAACACTACATTCTCAATTCCATCTACAATATCAAATAATTTTGAAAAAGCTGTTTTCTTCCGTTCCATAAGCTTCCTCCTGATCTCTGATTCGATTTTTCTGTCAGGGGAGTTTTTTTACAGCCCCAATCTTTAAACTACTTATTCACTTTTTCCGCAAAATTCTGCTGTCTTATCAAAGAGTTCATCATCATTGATCAGTTCTTTGAATTTTCCATAGCATGATTTTGATACTTCAACAAATTTTTCACGATTTTCTGCTGAAAGTTCATTGTATTCCATTCCGTTATCAAGCAGTGTCTGTAATGCCTTTTCATCCTCTTTCTCCATGAAGTCTACATTCCATTTCTGAACTTCTTCACCGGCTTTATTAATGGCATCCTGCTGCTCTTTGCTTAAACTCTTGAACAGATTACTGTTAATTCCGACAAGCCATGCATCAGCCATATGGTCTGTCGCAGAAATATATTTCTGTACTTCATAGAACTTGTTAGAATATGGTACATCTACAGGGTTTTCCTGTCCATCCAGTGTGTTCAACTGTAACGCGTTATATACTTCACTGAAGTTCATAGGTGTTGTAACAGCACCACATGCTCCGAAGAACTCTACATACAGGGAGTTGTTCGGTACACGTAATACCATTCCTTTCAAATCATCCGGAGTATTAACCGGCTGTTTAGAGTTTGTAACTTTACGGAATGATCTTGTCCAGCTTCCTACAGTTGTAATTCCTTTCTCAGATACCTTATTCATAAGGTCTTTTCCTGTATCACTGTTAAGGTAATCTAATAACTGCTGCTGATCGTCAAACATATATGGAACTGAGATTACATTATATGCCGGATCAAAACTTGCATATACACTGGTTGCAAGAATCAGCATCTGTAAAGAACCTGCCGAAAGCTGTTTAATACCAGCTGCTGTATCTCCTCCATATAAGGATCCGTTTCCTGAAACGGTAAACTCCAGTGTATTATTAGAATATTTTTTCGCACGATCTGCAAATTCTGTCGCAGCCTGATAAATATAAGAAGCTTCCGGATCCGGAACTGCAATTGTAATCTTTGTTACTTTTCCGGATGACTTCGATTCACTGCTTTTATTTCCTCCACAGCCTACCAGACATGTGCTTACCATTGCCAATGCCAGTAATGCTGATAATATTCTTTTTTTCATAGTCTTCTCCTCTCTTAATACAGATTGCTTCCAACTTTATAAAGCTCTTTGATTTTAGGATATAACTCTGTATATACTTTATATCTTTTTGCATATACCGCATCATTATCGTGATTGCTCTTTATACACTTAAAGACTTTTTTCTCCACCATATCAGCAGCTTCATATACATCTTTAAATACATTGGCTCCTACGCCCGCCAACAATGCCGCACCAATCGGTGCCATATCATTCATATCCAAAATCTCGATATCTTTTCCTGTAATATCCGCTTTGATCTGAGCCCAGACAGTGCTTTTTGCACCGCCCCCTATGGAAACAAAACTTTTTATTTCTCTTCCCGTAACTTTCTCTGCAATATCGGCAAGCTGTTTCAATCCATAACCACAGCCTTCCATAATTGCACGGTTCATTTCTTTTCTTCCTGTATGCAAAGAAATACCAAAGAATACTCCTCTTGCATATGGATCCCATATCGGACTTCTTTCTCCCAACATATATGGAAGGAATACCACACCGCCACTGCCTGCTTCTGCTTTTGCAGCATCATCGTTCATAAGGTTAAATACATATTTCGGGTCTATTTCTCCTGTCAGAAATTCCTGGTAGTAATTATCTCTGAACCACTGATAAGAAGCTCCTGTATGTGACAATGCACCCTGATATATCCATTTTCCATCTACAACATGACATCGGTTAATGAATCCTCTGTCAAATTTGGGTTCATCTACACAAATCGTTAAGACATTTGTTGTTCCTACCGATTCGCATACATCTCCGGCTTTGGTAACTCCTGCAGCCAGTGTTGCACACGCCGTATCGCCCCCGCCTATAACAATCGGTGTTCCTTGTGGAATCCCCATCTTGATTAAATCTTCATTTATCAGTCCTCCCACCACATCCGTTGATGAATGAAGTGGTGGAAGTTTCTGAATATCAATTCCTGTCTTTTCACACAGTTCTTCTGACCATTTAAGTCCGCCTGTTGTTTCAAAAAGATTTGTGTAGGATGCATTCGAATAATCTATCGCAAATTCTCCGGACATTCTCTGAGCCATCAATGTATTGACATGTCCGAAATATTTTGTTTTTTCGTATGCCTCCGGAAGATTTCTCTTAATCCAAAGCATAGATGTTCCGGACATCGCACCTGCCATAGCTGTATTTGCTGTTATCTCAAACAGTCGATCTTCTCCAACTGCTTTTTTTATGATCTCAGCTTCCTCCGTACTTCTTCTGTCAGAATAAATAATCGGATCTACAAGCACTTTCCCGTTTTCATCGAGTGCGGCAAGTCCCGGACAAAGGCTGGATATACTGATTCCCACAACTTTTGATAAATCTATCCCTTTTCCGTCTTTTAAAAGCCTGATACATTTCAGATATGCTCTCCACATATCTTCTGTATCTATCTGCACCGAATCCTGATCCGGTGTAATTAATTTATAGGAACTGCTACTCATTCCCAGTAATTGTGCTTTTTCATTTATAATCGCTACTTTGATGCTTGTTGTTCCTACATCAACCCCAAGTAAATATCCTGTTATCATATTCGACACCCATTTCTATTATTTTTCAATAATACTATTTTAGAACTGATCGTAGTTTTTGTCATTCTCTAACTGTGCTAAAAGCTCTTTTGCTTCTTTTACACTGTATCCTTCATGAATGATATATCTAAGAGCAATAACTAAAGCTGTTACATCTTTGTAATCCCATACAAATCTTCCCATTGTAACTCCGCCTACGCCACAGTCCATAGCATCTCTTGTCATCTGTAAATAATCATCCAATGTCTTGCATGCATCTCCACCCTGGATAACTACGCGGAATGTTGAAGGAACACAAGATACTACTTTTGCCATACTTTCCGGATCACCAGTGTATGTAGTCTTTACAATATCCATACCAAGTTCACATGCACTTCTTACACAGTAAGCAATGTTTTCCCATGCAGTTCTCTTGTCAACCGGAACGCTCTCTCCCTTTGGATATACATGTCCGATCAGCGGCATTCCTTTTGCCATACACTCTTCTGCAACTTTTCCGATTCTCTCAAACTGTTCACCCTGGAAATCACCAAGTGTCATAGCTCCCATAGATACTGCATCAGCTCCCATACGGATTGCTTCATCAACAGTTCCGAATACTGTATCATTTGTCGGTGCAACCGGAGAATAGTTGGAAATTTTCATTAACATTGATACGTCTCCTGCATGGTTCCACATACAATGTTCTGCAATTCCCTTTGTCATTGTCATAGCATCCGGTTTACCAAGAATGATTTTATCGATTGTATCCTGAATATGGTGAAGACCTGTCATTGGTGCGATTCCTCTTGAAATTGCATGGTCAACAGTGATTGCCATCATCTTGTTGCTCTTTGGATTTACCAGTCTGCTCATTCTTACTTCTTTTCCTAACATTGCCATAGTTCTTTTTCTCCTTTTCTTCTTTTTACTTTTTAACTTTTATTTATTATTAAGGTTCAATAATAATTTTTAATCCTTTTCCGCTCTTGCACATCTCGTATGCATCCTGGAATTTTTCAATAGAATATGTATGCGTTGCAATTCTGTCGAGATTGATTTTCTTTGTCTTAACCATATCTGCGGCTTCCAGATAATCTTCTCTCTTGTAAGCGGTACTTCCGTTTACCTTGATCTCGTTGTAATGAATTGTATTTACTTCGATCGTACATTCTCCGGTACCTGCAAATCCTGCAAACAGATTGACTGTTCCACCTTTTTTGCACAGTTTCAATGTTGAATTTACCAGTGCAGGAACTCCGATTGCCATCACGATCACATCGGCTCCCATACCATTTGTTGCTTCGCTGATAATCTGTGGGAGATCTTCTGTTGTAGGATCTACAACCTTATCTGCTCCAAGCTCCAATGCAACTTCTCTTCTCATTTCATTTGGCTCACTGACGATGACTTCCTTTGCTCCTGCAATTTTAGCAAGCTGCATATGCATCAAACCGATCGGTCCGGCTCCAACGATCAACACTGTGTCATTGAATCCTGTTCCGGCATTTTTTAATCCTCTGATGCAGCAGGCTAATGGCTCGATCAGTGCTCCGGCTGTAAAGGAAACATCCTCTGGCAGCTTTACTACATTTCCACTCTTGATTGCGATTTCCGGAATTCGAATATATTCTTCAAATCCACCATCAAATTCATAACCGATTGCTTTTCTGTTCATACATGCATTTTCTCTTCCTGCGAGACATGCCGGGCAAGATCCGCAAGGGATTACATTTGCGATTGAAACTTTTTCTCCCACCTCATATCCCTTTACATCTTTTCCAACTTCTGCAATGACGCCACACATCTCATGTCCGATTACAGATGGATATCTGACTCCTTTTGTTTTTGTTCCTGCAAGAATTCTCATATCAGTTCCACAGATTGCTGCTTTTTTCATCTCCAGCAAAATATCTCCGTCGCCAATTTCCGGCTTTGGAAGTTCTGTCACATCAAAATTATTTGGTCCATTCAAGATTACTGCTTTCATCTCTTTCACTCTCCTTTTCAACTTGATTGAATCATATCACTTCTAAAATATTTTTTCAAGCATTTTCATGTATTTTTGTAATTTTTTTTCATTTCTCCCGATTTTCACTGTTTTTTCCCTTTTTATCGCATATTTTTTTCATCTTCACATTTATTTTGTTGAATTTTTTTACTCTTTTTTTAATTCATTTGAAATATTTTTTCACATCGACTTACAAAAAAACGGACAAGGCTTTGGCGATTTTTAATCCTCAAAGCCTTGTCCGTTTTTCTTTAATATTTATTTTCTAATATTTATTTTCGGATGTTGCCCTTCTTGTTCTCTGAATTGCAGTATAAGATTCTTCATAGTTATCGAATGCCACAATTGCTACGATTGCATCTATAATTGCTAGCTGCGCAATTCTTGTGCTTACTGATTCTGATTCGAACATCGTCTCTTCTGACGAGCAATATAATATCATATCCGCAATCTTTGATAACGGTGTTTTTCCTTGTCCCACAATTGCAATGGTTTCTGCCCCATTTTCCTTCGCATTCTTTATACAGTCTATCACATTCCTGTTACTTCCGGAATGCGATATTCCGATTGCAACTTCTTTCTCATTCATTAGCGATGAAGACATCAGCTGAAGATCTATATCTTCATACACAAAAGCACGAATCCCTATTTTCATGAACTTATGTGCTGCATCTTTGGCAACGATCAGACTTCCACCGCTTCCGAAAAAGACTATTTTTTCTGCTTTTTCTATCTTTTCTGCTACGACTTTTAATTCATTTGTATCCAGACTTGCAAGTGTCCTGTTTAATACATTCACTTCCGACAAAAAAATCTTTTTGCATATCGTCTCAATATCATCATCTTGCTCAAGTCCCGGATTGAAGTGTCTGTCTCTTGGTAGTACATCTTTTGCTGCATTAACTTTAAAATCCTGATATCCCTTATACCCGAGCTTTTTGCAGAACCTGACAACCGACGCATCACTCACCCCCGCACTGTCTGCCAGCTCGGTAACATTATAGTTCAATGCCTCATCATAATGCTCCAGTATGTAATCTGCCAGTTTCAACTCTGTGTTGGTTAATCTGTGCTTTTTTCCCTGAATAACTTCTTTACAGCTTTCTCCTACCATTTGCTTATCCCCGTCACTTTCATTTTTTTCAATTATATTCAACCTTTAGAAATTAATCAACTGTTTTTATACAGCAGATTCTAAGACAATATTCATTTTTTGTTTATAATATAAATATTCTAAATATTTTCTACGCTCCCTATAATCTCCTCAAAATCAATCTTGCATTCCCCGTCATAGATTCCAACAGGAACTTTCCCATCCATTCCATAAATTGCCAGATCCATATTTTCTCCAAAATCTTCTCCCAGATCATATACGATTACTTTCCGATTTTTCACATCCACGATCCAATATTCCCGTACTCCTGCATTTACATATTTCTCCAGTTTCTTACCGAAATCCTTTTTTCTGGTGGACGGAGAGGCAACCTCTATAACCATATCTGGAGCACCGTAGATACATCTGCCCGTATTCTTGCTCTGGTCACACACTAGAAAAGCATCCGGCTGCACCATCGTCTTATCATCCTTATCTAGCTGTACATCAACCGGTGACATAAACACTTTACATTTTTCTCCTTTATCTTTGATATATTTCCGCAAAGCCACCGCAATCTCGAAAACAATCTCCTGATGTGTAACGGCAGGTGCTGCCATGTCATATAAAACGCCATCGATCAATTCATATCTCTGGTCATCGGGCAGGGCATAGTAATCCTCTAAGGTATATTCCCCCTGCTTCTTTACCTGATATGCTCCCAGCGCTTCTGCTGCTTTGTTCTTATCTGCTTTTACAAACACTTTTTCCAATTCACGGATTTCACTGTAAGTCAACAGGTCATAGAATTCCTTTTGCCCGATCTGCTCTTTTTTATAAAATATTTTTGCAGCCAGTTCTATATCAATACCTGACTTTTCGGCGATTTCTTCCAGTGTATAGCCTTTTTGTTCTTTAAAGAATCATAGTAAAAAGCGAATGCTTTTTTGAAGTAATTGCATTGTAGCACATTTGTTTTATATATTCAAGGGTTAATATATTTAATTTTATTTTAATCGTATAACAAAACAAAAAAAGCCATTGGGGACGGAGGAAAATCCGTTTTCCACGTCCCCAATGGCCCAATGGCCTACACTTCTTTAAACTTCGGATGCTTAGACAATGCTATTGTCACTGCAAATCCAACAACAAGTGAGATCAGAATTCCGATCATATAATTCAGCATTCCGCCGGACTTAATGCATACGAATCCGATGATTCCTGCTGCTCCCGGGGAGATATTCTGAACATTTGTCAGTGTCACATAAGCACATCCTACAGCAGAACCGAACATTGCTGCATAGAATGGATATTTCATCTTCAAGTTGACTCCGAACATTGCTGGTTCTGTAATACCAAGCAGTGCTGAGATACCGGAAGAAACTGCGATGCTCTTCATCTTCTTATCCTTTGCACAGAACATTGCTGCCAGTGTTGCTCCACCTTGAGCCACATTGTTGCATGCTGCGATTGCAAAGAGGAAAGATCCGCCTGCTGCAATCAGCTGGATATCAACCGGGAGAAGACTGTGGTGCATTCCCGTCATTGTTAATGGTGCATAGATAAATCCGAAAATAAATCCACCGACAACACCTAATGTATCATGGAGCCACAGAACACCATTTGTAATCCAGTCTCCGGCTGTACGCATCACTCCACCTACCACTGTAAATGTAAGGAATGCTGTTACGAGTACGGAAAGTGCAGGTGTCAGGAGGTTGTCCAGATATTCCGGAACTACTTTGTGAAGTTTCTTCTCGATAAATGCAAGGATTGCTGCCGCTGCAAGTACCGGAAGTACAGTTCCCTGATATCCAACCTTCTCAATTGTCAGCGCTCCGATATGCCATACCGGAACCGTTCCCTCTGTAATGGCTGTACCATAAGAATATGCATTCAGAAGATCACCGGATACCATGATCATTCCCATAACTGCTCCAAGATAAGGATTGCCACCGAACATCTTTGTTGCTGAGAACCCTACAAGGATTGGCAGGAATGCATATGCTGCACTTGCAAATGTGTTGATCATAGATGCAAGATCTGCAATATTCGGATATACTTCAACAAGTGACTTTCCTGAGACAAAAAGTCCTTCTGCTGTCAGAACATTGTTCAGACCCATCAGAAGACCGCTGGCAACCAGTGCCGGAATAATCGGTACGAATACATCCGCCAGCATCTTTACCAGTTTCTGTAACGGATTCATCTTCTGGTCAGCAGCCTTTTTCACTTCATTTTTTGTACTTTCTTTGATGTCTGCATACTGAATAAAATATTTGTATACTTCATCTACTGTACCACTTCCGATGATGATCTGGAACTGACCGCCTGTGGAAAATTGTCCTTTTACAAGCTCTGTCTTGAGAATTCCATCTACATTTGCTTTGCTCTCATCTTTTAATACCAGACGTAATCTGGTTGCGCAGTGAGCCGCGCTGATTACATTTTCTTTTCCGCCTACCAGACGCAGAAGTTCACTTGCTGCATTCTGGTAACTCTGCTCTTTACTCATTCTAACTCCTCCTGTAACTTCATTTCTTTTCTATCTCAATCAGGATTTTCTTAGTACCATCGTTGTACTTGAAAAGTCCTGTCTGATTCTTGGTATTCGGATTCCTGCATACATCAGTTCATCCCCGCCGTACTCCTGCCCGGTCTCACAATCTGTGTAAACTGCATCCGGATCCAGTCCTTTTAAGCGAATTACCGGAACCCTGTAGGCTGAGCGTGCAAGGATCTGCACGTGAGTGAAGATGACTTCCATTCCATCTTCTGAAACAATATTCCAGGCACTTTGATTCTCCTGAAATGAATCTGCCAGCCGGTAATAAGTTCCGAACTGTACGGTTCTTCGTCTCCTTTTATATTCTGCAATCTGCTCTCTGACTTCTTTCTTCTCTTCTTTTAAAAGCTTCTTCAAATCCAGTTCATACCCAAGATTGCCTGCTGCCGCCACGGCAAATCTTGTAGCAAGCGGTGTGGTCCGTCCGACCTGATGATTCGGACATGCTGACACATGCGCTCCCATTGTAACTGTCGGAAACAGAAAGCTTGTTCCATGCTGGATTTTCAGCCTGCAGACCGCATCTGTATTATCGCTGGTCCATGTCTGTGGCATGTAATAAAGCATTCCTGCATCGAATCTGCCACCTCCACTGGAACAACTTTCAAACAACACCTGTGGAAAACGTTCTGTCAATGTCTCCATTACCTGGTAAAGTCCAAGCACGTAGCGGTGTGAAAGTTCATTCTGATTTTTTCTGTCAAGATAAGCACTTCCAAGATCTGTCAGATGCCGGTTCATATCCCATTTCACATAACTGATATTTCCCGGTACCAACACCTTACTGACTGCTTCGATCAGATATTCGCAAACTGCCGGATTCGACAGATCCAGTACCAGCTGATGTCGGCTGAGTATTGGTTCGTAAAGCGGACTTCGGATCACCCAGTCTGGATGCTCCCTGTAAAGATCACTTTCCCTTGAAATCATCTCCGGTTCAAACCAGATTCCGAAATCAATCCCCTTCTGTTTCACCTTTTCGGCAAGACTCTGCAGGCCATCCGGAAATTTCTTCTTATCTTCCGTCCAGTCCCCCAAGGAAGTCGTATCTGTATTTCTTCCCTTGAACCAGCCATCATCCATCACCAGAAGTTCGATTCCAAGCTCCGCTGCTTCTTCCGCCAGCGTCAGCATTTTCTCTTCATTGATCTCAAAATACATACCTTCCCAGCTATTCAATAGAACTGGCCGTTCCCGGTCTCTGTACCATCCCCGGCAGACGCGCGTTCTGTATAACCGATGAAATATATTCGACATTCCGGCAAGTCCATTTACACTATAGACCAGTACAGCCTCCGGTGTGCAAAAGCTTGTTCCCGGTGCAAGCTGCCATCCAAACTGATACGGATTAATTCCAAGCTGTACCCTGATTGTTCCATACTGTCCACACTGAACACATCCATAGAAGTTTCCACTGTAAATCAGGTTTACTCCAAGCACTTCCCCTTGCTCTTCCGTAGTCCCGGGACTTAACAATCCGATAAATGGGGTTGCCTGTGGGCTGCTCGTTCCACGACTGCTTTCAATCGTGACTGAATCCGCACACAATGGACGTCGATACACGTTTTTCTCTTCTGTATGTGCACCGGATAATGTCAGTACATCATATTCCTGTATTGGAAGATCCATGTTCATGCTTAAGAATCGACAGATTTCTATCGGTTCTGTTCCGTCATTGATCCATTTTGCGAATCGTGTGACCACTGCATCTTCATAGATGGTGTAATATAACAGAATTCTCTGATTTCTCACCTTATCCTGAAGCGTAATCTCCAGTGTCATTGCCTCGGTGTCCGCATCAGTATAGACATGTGGCAGGCCATCCGGAGCGATCTTTCCACTCAGAATGCGATAGCCGTTATAGAAAAATCTTGCGTTTTTATCTCCATTTCTATCTTCTAGTTCGTAAGCCGGACTTCGGAAGTCCCCCTGTCCGGACTCCGGAAATTCCCTCAACTGTGTATCCAGAGAAAATGTCCTGTCTTCCTCTATCGGATTCGCACAGAATCCACGGTCGTAATAATAATCCTTGATGCCGCTGTGCCATCTCTTTATTCTTTTTCCGTAGTAACAATGCTTTAAATATCGTTGTTTTTCTACTTGAATCACATAACTGATCTTATCGTTGTATAGATGAAAAACCTGCTGTTCTTCCTCAAAACTGATCTGCATTCTATTCCTCCACTCTCTCATTCTGCTTCATTTCATCGCTTGACTAAATGCATTATAACTTCCATCTCTTTTCACTTTCAATGGTAATGCAGATTAGCAAATGGTAATTATTTTGGCAAGGTCTTTCGAAAAGCTTTCGGAACTACACCAACTCAATATCGGCTTCAAAATCAGAACTATGATCTTGTCCGCGTTCTCCATGATTCGCATCCCAGGATTTCATCTGATAAATAACCGCCTCATATGGTCTGAGTTCTGTAATTTTTTCCGCGGCAGGCGTATCTGCATAATTACTAAGCATGACCTGCCCGGCTCTCTTACACTGTAACTTTCTTGTCTTCTCATGAAAGTTACAGACAATCAGCCATTTTTCCTCCTCCAGCGTTCTTGTATAGATATAAAGGTCTTCATCCTCCGGGAACAGCAGTTGATAAGTTCCGTATACCATAACTTCATGTTCTTTCCGAAGCTGGATCAATTTCTGATAATGATAGAAAACGGACTCTGGATCCGCTAATGCCTGTTCTACATTGATTTCCTTATAATTTGGATTGACTCTGTACCATGGAGTTCCTTCTGTAAATCCTGCATTCTTTTCGGCATTCCACTGCATCGGTGTCCTTGCATTATCCCTCGCCTTCGCCCGGATTGCATACATGGTCTCTTCCTCTGTGAATCCCGCTTTCAGGCGTTCTTGATAAATGTTCTGTGTCTCAATATCAGGGAATTCATCAATCGTCTGAAATGGAACATTCGTCATTCCAATCTCTTCCCCCTGATAGATATACGGTGTCCCCTTCATTCCATGAAGCAGTGTCGCAAGCATTTTTGCAGACAGGACACGATAGTCTCCGTCATTTCCCCAACGGGAAACGATTCTTGGGAGATCATGATTATTCCAAAATAAACTGTTCCATCCATGACCTTCTAACTCTGTCTGCCATTTGCTGAAAACACACTTCAGATCCGGCAGATAAAGTGGTTTCAAATCCCATCTTTGTCCGCCCGGTTTCTTATCCAGCTGAATCTGTTCAAACTGGAAGATCATACTAAGTTCTTTTCTTGCCGGATCAGTATATAATCTTCCGACCTCCGGGGTCGCCCCCCAGCACTCACCAACCGTCATGCTGTCCCTGTGACCAAAGGTCGCTTCGTTCATCTCTTGCAGGTATTTATGAAGCATCGGCCCATTCTCTTTGATCTTCTGATCCGGTATCTTTCCAATCAGATCAATCACATCCATACGGAAACCTGCAATCCCCTGATCCAGCCACCAGTTCATCATGTCATATATTTCCTGCCTCAGCTTCGGGTTCTCCCAGTTTAGATCTGGCTGTTTCTTACTGTAAAAATGCAGATAATACTCATCCGTCTCCGGCGAATACTCCCATGCACTTCCACCGAAATTTGACATCAGATCATTCGGTGGCTGTCCATCTTCACCTTTCCTCCAGATGTAATAGTCCCGGTATGGATTATCCAGGCTTTTCTTTGCTTCTATGAACCATGGATGTTCATCTGATGTATGGTTCACTACCAGATCCATAATGATTTTGATATCATTATCTTGACATTTCTGTATCAATATCTTCATATCTTCCATTGTTCCAAACTCCGGGTAAACTGTACGGTAATCAGAGATATCATATCCATTGTCATCCTGCGGCGACTGATAGATTGGACAGATCCAGAGTACATTGACTCCCAGTTTTTTCAGATATTCAATTTTCCCTGTAATTCCTGGAATATCCCCCATTCCATCCCCATTGCTGTCCGCAAAACTTCGAGGATAGATCTGATAAACGACACTGCTCTGCCACCATTTCTTCTCCATCTTATGTCCCCTTCTTGCTTTTTTTATTCGAACCAAGTATAATACAAAAAATAAAAAGATACTTTCATTATTTTATCAAAAAATAACACAATATTATGCAACAGTTCAGCTACGCGTCTGTACAAGAAAGGAGATCTCTCATGTCACGTTCCTTAAAAGAGACAAATTTTCACGGAACCCCTATGTTCCCCTTACAGATTTATTCTCATAAAGATAAGAACGGTTTCTATTCCGTTACTGCCCACTGGCATGAGGAACTGGAATTTCTCTATATCGAGGAAGGAACTATGCGCGGAATCATTTCCGGAACCCCTTATGAAATGAAAGCCGGTGAATTCTATTTCATCAACTCTGGTGAACTGCATGAACTAAGCGCACACAACCATTCCCTGCATCATGCAATTGTTTTCGATCCCAAATTACTTAATTTTGATTTGTATGATGCCTGTCAGCACAATTTCATCCAGCCAATCACACAGAAGAAACTACTCTTCCCAAACAACATCTCCAATGCCCTCAGTCAGAAAGAACGAGAAAATCTCCGACAGCTTTTTCTTGCAATGATCTATAATTACCACCACCCGGAACGATGTGCACTTCTCAAAATTAAGATCTGTCTTCTGCAGATTCTGGAACTCTGTTTCCGCACAGAAATTCTTATACAGAACCAGACTACCGGAAAGCAGCTCTCCTCCATAAATCAGCTGAAGGAAGTGCTTGATTTTATCCGGTCACATTACGCCGAAGAAATTACATTAAAAGAACTTGCTGACATTGCCTGCATGAGCCCGACCTATTTCTGCAGATATTTCCATCAGGAGATGGGCAAGACACCGTTTGCCTTCCTGAATGAATACCGCATCAAAAAAGCTGCCATCCTTTTGGATGACAGCTCACTGTCTGTTTCTGATATTGCCATTAACTGTGGCTTTGACAACATCAGCTATTTCATTCGTAAGTTCAAAGAATACCAGGGAATCACCCCCAAAAAATACAGAAGCCGGAAGATGCCAGAATAAATAAAACTATGCTGCAAAACTAGTAGAAAAAGAGACTTCTCCCAAATATTATTTCATGGATACAGGACTTCTTGGACTTATGTTACTAGACTGTAAATCTGCCCAACTGGAAAATCTTGTCGCCATCGAATTAATTCGGCGTTACGGAGTAGAAAATGTTTACTTCTTTGAAAATAATGTGGAAATCGACTTCTATGTTCCGTCAGAAAATCTGGCTATCCAGGTCAGTATGCAGGTATTAGATAATATAGATACACGAGAACGTGAAACCCGTGCTTTCGTCAAATTAAATAATTTCATACCGGACTCCAAATGTATTCTGATTACAAATAGTGAAGAGGCTGTTCTTGACTGTGAAGGAATTCGTGTTGAAGTGATTCCGATCTGGAAATGGCTATTGATGAATGATTTGTAGGAGCCACGAGGAACACTAATTCCCTGCTTTTTTATTGTTCCCGTTGACTCTACCAGGAATTTTCACTTGACTCCAATTTTATTTTTCTACTAAACTATAAAAATTACAAATAAAAACTATATATAAAAGCACTTACAGTACTTACCAACTATAGTTTCCTGTAAGTGCTTTCCCGCAGGTGGCAGCTTCTTCCGTATCTTTTACTTTCTCTTGTATCTTTTATTATTCCTCCGCCAACTCCCCAAACTCCGTCTTCTCAAATTCCTGAATGGAAATATGTCTCTTATTCGGGTTCGCATACACGAAAGTCTTATCTACATTCTCCAGATAGTTCTGGATCTTATCGTTCGTCGCGCTGATGATCGCCTGGAAGCCAAGTCCGCGGATCAGCGAGATACAGCTTGCCACCTTCTCGGCATCCATCTTGGAGAACGCCTCGTCCAACACAACCAGACGCAGTGTCGGTGACCGGTGCATCTTCGGCGACAGATTGATCTTATAAAGCTGCGCAAAGCTTGCCAGAAGTGCCACGTACAGCGGGTTCTGTCCCTCTCCGCCGGAGTTCTTCTTGATCATCTTACTCAGTCCGATCGTCATCTCCTTATCGCCATGTACGATCTGCTGCATATCGAATGACAGATAGGTTCGGTAATCCGCATACTTATCCATGTTACGTTTCGCCTCATCCATCTCGTCCTTCGTCGCATTCTCCGGCGGGATGAAGATGTTGATCAGCTCGTTCATCATCTCCCCATACTGGTTCTCATGCTCCATCGTGAACATATCAAGCTGGTTGTCCATCGTATCATCTAAGTCAGACGGACGGATCTGCAGGGAATCATCCATGAACATCTTATAATATTTTCCATCTGCACCCTTGTTCTTCGTGATCACGAACTGATACTTATCCTTACCGAAGTCCAGTTTGCTGATGATCCGGTTCAGCTCATCCCTTCTCTGATAAGCCTCCAGGATCGCACTCCGAATCTTGAAGATGAAGTCATCTTTGAAATGCTCCACAGCCGCTTTCGCCTGTGTCTTCGCCGACTCCCTGTAAGTCTCCAGATGATCGCAGGACAGCGAATTCAAAAGCTTCTCATACGGCGCGTTGTCCCGGATAGAAGTTGAGAATGTACGGTTCGGATATTCTCTGATATAACCGCTTCTCTCTTCCACCAGCTTCCGGTAAGCGTCTTCCTCTTCTTCCCTGAGCGTATATACCCGCGAAACCATCTGACGTCTCAGATACTCATAATTCTCGGATTTTCTGCTCGCCAGATATTCCTGGAACTCCTTCTCGTAACGCTTATCTGCTACTTTTCTCTTCACGTCCTTTATCTGTTCTTCCGATTCGAGAACTTCTGCATTCAGACGTTCGATTTCTTTCTTGTTCTCCCAGATTGCTTCCTGCACCTTGGATACGGATTCTTTCTTCACATCCTGTGCCGCCTGCACTTCTTTCTTCTTGCCTTCCCATGCAGCAACGGATTCATCCTTTAACTTCTGCATCTGTTCCAGAAGCTGAGCCTTTTTCTTTTCTTTGGAAATGATTGCCTTGCTGTCAGCCAGCCATCCGAGATAATCCTCTGCCGGCTGCTTCAACATCTCCATCTGCATTGCCTGGCGGATCTCTTCTAACAGCTCCTGTACCGGCATTCTCTCGCCATTTAACTTCTCACATTTTTCTTCCAGCTTACGGATTCTCTGGCGCATACTCGTCTCACCGATGTAGGCTCTTCTGGTGTAATTCTCCGGATTCATGTGCTGCAGTTTGTAGCTCTGGTACAGCATACAGTCCGGTGTCACACCGATCCTGCACTCACGCAGTTCATCCAGCGATTCGCATTTCTTTACATTTCCAAGGAAGAAATTAATGTATTCCTGCACATACGCTTCTTTCGCTTTTACTACTTCTGCCAGCGCGCCCGGCTGTACCTGATGCTTGTCCTTCGTAAGCTTCTCCGTATCCAGGACTGCTGCCCGGAAGAAACGTTTCGTATCCATCTCCTGGTAAATGTCCATCGCAGCCCTGGCATACTTTGGTTCCACGATCAGCTGCAATTTATTATTTCCAAGATAACCCTCCGCTGCATTGTGCCATCTCTCGTCCTTCACATCCAGAAGATCCGCAAGAATATGCACATTCACGAACTTGCCGCAGCGCTCATGCAGACGGTTACGCAGTTCGAATCTCGCCTCTTCCAGCTCTCTCGGATAAGCCTTCTTTCCCTGCTTCAGTTCTTTTAATTCTGCTCTTGCCTCTTTCTCTTCTTTCTTGATCCGGCGAAGGTCTGCATCCGCTTCCTGTCTCTGGTCTTCCAGCTCCTCCTGCAGATCTTTTAAGCCTTCCTGCAGGCGCACAAGCTCTTCTTCGGAAATGCTTCCGTCTGCGAATTTTTCGATATCCCAGATCACCTGATTTGGCGTAATGTCTTTCTCCGTCCATACCTTCAGATGCTCTGCAGTCTGCTCCCAGCGGACTTTTCCGTTATTCAGGCGCTCCAGCGTCTCATTTAATGTATCCAGATCTGATTCCAGCCTTGCATACCCACTGTCTGCGATCCGCAGAATGATCTCTTCATACTCTTTCTGCAAGTCCTTTTCTTCCTGCTCCAGCACCTGTTGCTGCTTCTTCAGATCTTCGATGGCTTCCTGTCTTACCTTGATCCGGTCTCTGGCTTCCTGACTCTTTACCTCATGGTTCATGATCTCCAGACGGTCGATCTGATAAGAGCACACCTTCTCCTCATCAGATTTTTCTGCATACTGCTCATACTTTTCACAGATCAGCTTCAGTCTTCTGATCTCCTCCATCGTCTCCTCGATCTTACTGCGCATGCGTCCATACTGCATGACGCTTTCCTGCAGATCCTCAATATGGATATCCTGCTCCATACAAATATATTCCTTTACGAAATCTTCCAGTTTGATATTCATACGGAACGAGATCGCACGTTTGAATAGCTTTGGAAATTTTTCCATGTCCAGACCGCCAAGATAGATATCGTATAGCTGTCTCCGGAATCTTTCATTGCTCGGACCGCAGTAGAACTGTTCCGGCGTAAAGGAACGCTGCAGGTACTCACGCATTTCCGCAGTGGTAAGGCACCGGCCTTCCGAACGGTAATGATTCGGAAGTAATTCTCCCGTATGCCAGAAGAACAGGCGGCTTACATCATTATTCGACGTATCCACGTCAAACACAACACCGACACACTGTTTATCTCTGGTATTCGTCTGTGTCAGCTCCAGCACGATCGTACTGGAAAAATTACGATTTCTTAAATACTGTGATTCATTATTTTCACTGATATTCACCATACCTCTTAAGTACTCGATCAGTGTACGGTCCGAATCATCTGCTGCCGCCTTGTTGAAGAATCCACGGCCGTCCGTATTAGCATACAGCACGATCTGGATCGCATCCAGAACCGTCGATTTACCGCTTCCGGAATGTCCGGTGAAGAAGTTGATTCCTTCATTAAGCGTCAGTATCTTTTTATCTATGTAATGCCAATTATTCAGGCATATCTTCGAGAGTGCTTTGAATGGCTGCTTCGTCTCCAATTTGATCCTCCTCACTGAATGTCGCTAATAATTCCCTGATGTCGTCTCCTAAAAGTACCGTATGGATACAAGGGTAGATGACCAGGCGGGTCGACTCGTTTAATTCTTCCAGAACATCAAGCGGCTCGATGATCTGATACTTCTTCAGAAGTGCGATCGTCCGTCTCATTTCCGTAATTGACGGAAGACTCTTCAATACATGAAATTCTCCCGCTTTTCCGTTTACTGCACCAAGTGTTGTCACCACATGGCTGCTCGACGATGCAGTCTGCATCTGCTCGTCATAGATAAGCTTCAGCACCAGTAAATAGATCGTCGCCAGACGCGGCAGCTTCTCACCCCATAACTGCTCTCCCTGGATATAGATCACACCCATATGTACATTTTCCCGCAGTATGATCCCCGCCACCTCAAAATATGCTTTAAAAAATTCCAGATGCTTCGTACAGGTACGGTATTCTTTTGTATACTGCATCCTTCCCGCACGTTTATCAAATTTTCTTTCCAGGAGAAATGTCTGACGGTACAGTGTCTGGATGACCTCTGTGACCTCTTCTTTTTCTTCCTGGGTTAGCTGTTCGTAGTAATCTATCATTATTCTTAGAACTCCTTTTATCAGAACTTCTTTATATTATGTTCATCACTTTTCTTTCTGTTTTGCATTACAAATTATTACACACTATTACGCCCGTCTCTTCACGAATCTTAATGCCGGATACCGGTATCCGGCATTTTCCACCATCTCCGGTTCCTCTTCCAACACTTTATACTTACTATTCTTACGTGTACTGTAATCATACGCCAAAATCAATTTTTCAAATTCTTCCTCATCCGCAATATTAATCTTCGACGCATCCATCACTTCATCTTCCATATTATTCTCGATGAATTCTTCGATCTGCTTCTTGCTGAACCGCATCTGGATCCGGTTCAGTCTTAAGATATCATCCTTATCCAGATCTCCCGTCGTCTCATCCGGAAGGAGCTGGCTGATGAAGTCTTTTCTGGATTTTCTTCTCTTATATAAAGACTTCTCCGACAGAATTTCCAGCAGCGACAGATTCATGCGCTTTCCGGTCTCTGTGATGATCTCTTCCATCTGATCCGGATCTTCCGACATTTTATTCAGAAGCTGTACCACCAGACCTTTCGTATCTGTCTCACCGCTTAACAGATAATTCATCCTCGTTACCGTCGCACGGACGTACTTCGTATGTTCCTTATCCATATTAGCGATTCTGTGCTCAATATCATCAAATCCCCGCTCGATCAGATCCAGCAGATCCAGTACATCATCCTGATTATCTCCAAGCATCTTCGACCGCGCCTGTACCTTCATGATAAATGCCTCATCATCCCGGATCTCTCTCAGACATTTCTTAATATCCATTTTATAAATGTAAAAGTTATCCGACGTCTTCAGAATATGATACTTCTTCCACACGATCTCTTCCACATAGCTGTCCAGATGCTCTCTTAAAATCCCGCTGTACGAATCCTGCTGTAAAAGTTTTGCAAAAAACTTGTTCATGTTATGAAGCATGTCCTGCAGTGCCTTATTCAGCCGTCTCGTATTCACCAGTGCCGTCCTCAAAAGCCCGATACTCGCCCTCGGATCATTGCGAAATGCATACAGCGTCGCATACACATTCTGGATATAAATATCCGTCTCCGACGCATCTTCCGAATTCAGCTTTTCAAATGCATCGATCATCACCGCCGCATAATCCGGAATGACAATATTCGTCACTAGTGTATTATAATCCTCGATACGCTTCAGCCATCCTGCCCGCAGAAGCCAGTTTAATATCCTTGATGACGGCGTCTCCAGCATATCAAAATCCGTATCATTTTCCTCCCGCTGTAACTCAAACCGTTTCTTCACATTCATATCACTTAAGATCTGGATGCACACCTCTTTCGTCAGGAAATAGTTATTATATTCGTATTCTTCATTAATACATAAAAGTGCTTCAATATAAATATCCCGGTTGACCGAACGGAACAGACTCCAGAACGTATCCGGGATTTCATTCATTAACTGCATCTTGTTTTCCTCCAAATGATTCCTTACAATTTTAACATTTTTAAGGGCTTTTTTCTACTGCAAGTTATTTTCCGCCGTTTTATACACTCTTTATTTGTTTTTTATCTTCATAGCTGATATGATAAGATAATAAAGATAAAATAAAAGACAACATACAATATAGGAATGAATACGGAGGTAAAATCATGTCCGAAAATATAGAAAAAGCAGTACCGACAGAAGAATCACCTAAGACTAAGGAATCTGAAACTAGCGCACCTGCTGCCACTGACAACGTTGTGCTTTATCCTGTTGCTGATATATCTGCTGCGCAGGAAACTACAGACACTGAAACGGCTGCTTCTAAGGAAATTACCGACCCCCAGAACACAGATAATCAAACAACTATCGACAGCAAAACTACCGACGGTAAAGCTTCCGATAACGCAGACAAATTCAGTGACACCCGAAATACAAAAGAATTTTCGAAAAAAGATGCGGAAGAAGACGAAGACCTGGAAGAAGACTTTTACGAACAACAGGAAAAATCCCGCTCCAAAGATGAACATCCGTTCCGTGAGTTCTTCTCTAATTTCCGTTCCAAACGCAAGATCGAAATGAACCGCGATGAGCAGATCCTTTCCCGCATCAGCGATGAAGATCTGATGGAATATCTCCGTATGGAACAGAAACGTATGGAACTCCTTCAGCAGGCGAAAGAAGTCCGCGAAAAAAGATTCTGGACCACATTCCAGCTCTTTATCTGTCTGTTATCCGTTATCCTTGTTATTTATTTTCTGAAGGATAACCCGGTAATATTAGTCACGATCCTTTACACGGTCGGAATTCTCACTGCTCTCCGCATATGGAGCAAATCCCAGAACGGAAAAGACCACAGAGACAAAAAAGATTCCTCAGATTATCATAAGAAACCCTGGGAATAATTACATTTTCCCGTGACATTTTACCACATCACACGATCATGTCATCATACCCGCCAGCACTACGCTGGCAGTCACACCAGCCAGAGTTGCAAGCAGCGCACCCGTCAATGTATAGCGCGTCTTCGTGACTCTGGCTGTCATATAATATACACTCATGGTATAAAAGATCGTCTCCGTACACGACATACTGATCGATGCAATCCGTCCGATATACGAATCTGTTCCATATTCTTTAAAAATGTCCAGCAAAAGTCCCGTCGCCGCCGATGAGGAGAACATCTTTACCACTGTAAGCGGAACCAGCTCTCCCGGAAAACCGATTCTGTCCGTAAATCTCCCGATTCCATTTGCAATCAGTTCAAGAAAGCCGGACGCTCTCAATATCCCCACCGCCACCATTAATCCGACAAGTGTCGGCATAATCTTGATCACTGTCAGAAACCCCTTCTTTGCACCTTTAATAAACGTATCGTATACCGGAACTTTCATTAACAGTCCATAACCTACAATCCCGAAGATTACCAGCGGGACTATGAAATCTGTAAGATATAACAATATTTGCATATTAACATTCCTTCTTTAAATTATCCTCTTACAGTTTATTCTATTGGCTTGTCATATATTAATATATAACTGAGATTGGTGCAATTTCCGGCAGCCCCTTACAAACGCATGGCGATTTATACAGTCATATTTTCCACACTGTTTGCATATTATACTTCAGATATCCACATACAGGAGTCTCACTTATGCTGAACTACCTCTGGTCTTTTATGATTCTTACAGGCATCGTATACGCCGCATTCACAGGCCGGATGCCCGATATTACAAATGCAGCACTTGATTCATCCAAAGAAGCCATCTCACTTTGTATTACCATGATCGGTGTCATGTCTTTTTGGGTAGGACTGATGGAAATTGCTTCCAAAGCCGGAATTATCCCGGCCGCTTCCAGAAAGATCCGGCCGGTCATTCGTTTCCTTTTTCCAAATCTTCCCGCCGGTCACCCCGCCGAAGAACCGATTACCACCAATATGATCGCCAATATCTTAGGTCTTGGCTGGGCCGCCACTCCTGCCGGATTAAAAGCAATGGAAGAATTATCGAAATTAGAAGAACAGCGCCGCAAACATCTGGCTCCCGGTATCTCCCGCCCTGCCGGAACAGCAAGTAATGAAATGTGTACATTCCTGATCATCAACATTTCATCTCTTCAGCTTATTCCGATCAATGTTATTGCTTATCGGAGTCAGTATGGAAGCGTTAATCCTGCTTCTATTATCGGAGCCGGTATTGTATCAACCCTGATCAGTACCGCCATTGCTGTCATCTACTGTAAATTGAAAGAACGATGACGTTTTCAAAACTGATATCCTCTTCATCCACAATAAATGATCACATTCACAAAGTTATCCCCATTTATAAAATATCCTGTGGATAAATATTCTTTTGTCGTAATTTAATGTAGACAACTTCACGGAACAGTGCATATACCACCGACATCAACGGAATAAATATCAGCATTCCGACAATTCCCATCAGACTTCCGCCAACACTCACTGCTGCCAGCACCCAGATTGACGGAAGTCCAACCGAATTTCCCACTACATGTGGATAAATCAGATTCCCCTCAATCTGCTGAAGTACCAGAAACAACACAATGAATATCAACGCCTTAAACGGACTCACCATAAAGATCAGAAACGCCCCGACCGCACATCCGATAAATGCTCCAAAAACCGGTACCAATGCCGTAAATGCAATCACAATTCCGGTCAACAGTGCATATGGCAGTCTAAACAGTGTCATCGTGATTACAAACATTGCTCCAAGGATCAAAGCCTCCACGCACTGTCCCGTCAAAAAACCAGAAAATGTCTTATACGTCAGAGCCAGCACTTCCAATACAGCTTCTGCTCTCCCCTTCCTGACAAACGCAAATAATACTTTTTTCGCCTGTCTTCCCAGTTTCTCTTTCTGCAGCAAAATATAAACTGCGAATACAAATGCAATAAAAAACGTTCCCACTGCACCAATAATATTTTTTGCCGTATTAATGGTAGTCTCCAGCACACTTCCCGCTCCATTTTTCAGAAAGCCTGCCGCCGCTTCCATAATTTTATTCCAGTCAAATTCCAGGTTGTTCACGACATTCATAATTTCTTTATTATTATGGAACCAGTGATCTGCCCACCCCTGCACCTGCGGGATAAACTCCTGAATACTCTTTCCCAGATTGGCAAATGTTCCTGCCAATTGCGGAAGCAGCCCGAATATTATCATTGCCAGAATTCCGGTTACACCGGCAATTACAAGCATCAGACTGATTCCCCTGGCATATTTTCTTTTATATTTTTCAGAAATTTTTCTCTCTGTAAATAATTTCCGTTCTACAAAGTTCATCGGTACACTTAAGGCAAATGCAATCGCACCGCCAAGCAAAAACGGATATACTATATTTAATACAAATTGAAACGCATTTATCACAACATCAAATTTCCACAGACAGACAATCAGTACTGCCGTAAATATGATCAATCCCCTGATCTGCTTCACTGTCTCTTGTTTTAATTCCATTTTGTCTTTCCCTTCAAATACTTCAATCCCTGAATCACAGGAAGATTCAGAAATGCAAGACCATATACTGTCATCAGCTGCGTCATATTTAACGTAACAACTTTAAACATGGCATGTAATCCCGGAATTGTAAGAACACCCGTGATCAGAACAGTACCTAAGACAAATGCTCCGATCAGATATTTATTATTAAAGAATCTCTTTGAGAATATTACCGGCTTATCGTCTTTGCAGTTAAAGCCATGTACCAGACGGCTCATACACAATGTTCCAAACGCCATCGTACTTGCCAGAACTGCACCCTGTCCTCTGTATCCGATCAAGAATGCTGCCATTGTCATAATCCCGATGCACAGACCTTCGGTTCCGATATTCACCAGATATGCTTTCGTAAGTATTGACTCATTCACAGGTCTCGGTTTCTGATCCATAACCGCTTTAGAATGCGGTTCCATACCCAGCGCAATTGCCGGCAGGCTGTCTGTCAAAAGATTAATAAACAACAGATGTACCGGGGCAAAAGGCACCGGTAATCCGGCCGTTGCTGCATACAGTACCGCAAGAATTGCTCCGAAATTTCCGGATAATAGAAATTGAATTGCATTTTTAATATGCTGATACAGATTTCTTCCATTTTCCACTGCCTTCACGATCGTTGCAAAATTATCATCTGTCAGAACCATCGCCGCCGCATCCTTAGCAACTTCGCTTCCGGTCACACCCATTGCAACACCGATATCCGCCTGTTTTAAAGCCGGCGCATCATTCACACCATCTCCTGTCATTGCCACAATATTTTCCTTTTCCTGCCACGCACGGACAATCCTGATCTTATGCTCCGGAGAGACTCTTGCGTAGACCGAGATTCCCTCTACAAAGTCTTTTAAATCTTCATCTGACATATTTTCAATATCAGCACCTTCACAGGCTTCTGACTCATCCTTTAATATTCCAATCCTCTTTGCAATTGCCGCAGCCGTGACTTTATGATCTCCCGTAATCATAATCGGCCGGATTCCGGCATTCAGGCACTCTGCTACCGCAACCTGCGACTCTTCTCTCGGCGGATCCATCATTGCGATCATTCCGATAAATATCAGATGCTCTTCATCCTCTGTACCGATTTCTTTTTCCTCTTCCAGATGTTTATATGCAAATGCAAGAACTCTTAACCCTTCTCTGGAAAACTGCATATTCTGCATGGAAATATTCTTACAGTCAGAATCTGTCATCTTTCTTACAGTATTTCCAACTCTGATTCTGTCCATACGATCCAGTAATACATCTACAGCACCTTTTACGATCATTATATGATCAGCCGTTAACATCTTATCATCCTGAATCCTATGAGCTGTCGACATCAATTTCCGCTCACTGTCAAATGGAACCTCAGACAATCTCGGATATCGTTCCCTTACCTGCATAATCTCGATTCCCAGATTACTTCCGAGATTAATAAGTGCCGTTTCCGTAGGATCACCAATCTCCTGTCCGTCTGTATTCGTTGAATCATTACACAGGATACTGAATCTCAAAAGCAGTTTTTCATTTTCATTTTTCAGATTAATTTTTCCGGCCGGTATTCTCTTTTCATTTACATAATAATCCTCTACCGTCATCTTATTCTGCGTCAGTGTCCCCGTTTTATCCGAACAGACAATCGATACACTGCCAAGACCTTCTACCGCCTGCAGTTTTCGTATAATTGCATGTTCTTTTGCCATCTTCTGCGTTCCAAAAGATAATACAATCGTCACAATCGAACTAAGAGCTTCCGGTATCGCTGCAACTGCCAGCGCAACAGCAAACATAAACGCTGAACCAATAGATTCTCCCTGAAATACATTTACCCCAAATATTATGCCTGAAAATACAAGAATTAATATCGACAATTTTTTTCCGAAGTCATCAAGATTCACCTGCAGTGGTGTGCGCTTTTCTGATGTATTCTTCATAAGATCTGCAATCTTTCCTACTTCTGTATTCATGCCGATTGCAGTCACTTCGTATCTTCCTCTTCCATACGTAACAAAACTTCCGGAGAATACTTTGTTCGTCTGATCGCCAAGTGCTGTTCCGACTGCGACTTCATCCAGATTCTTTTCAACTGCTATGCTTTCTCCCGTCAGTGCACTTTCATCTACCTTCAGACTTGCACATTCTATAAGTTTTCCATCTGCAGGTATACAATCCCCTGCCTCCAGTATTACTTCATCGCCAATCGTCACCTCTCTCGACGGAATCTGAATAATATTTCCATCTCTTGCTACTTTCGCTTCCGGAGCAGATAACTGTTTTAAACTGTTAAGCGATTGTTCTGCCTTTACGGTCTGCACCGTTCCAAGTATTGCATTCATCGTAATTACTACAAAAATAACAATCGCACTTTCTGCATCTCCTAAGATACCGGAAATCACTGCAGATATGATCAATATGATAACAAGAAAATCTTTAAACTGTTCCAGAAATATCTGCATGATACTTTTCTTTTTCCCTTCTACCAGTTCATTGAAACCATATTTTTCCTGATTCTCCCTTGCTTGTTTTGTTGTCAGCATATTTGTTCTCCTTTCTTTCTTTGGCCAATAACCCTTTTTAATTTTTGATATATCGAAAGTATACCTAGAATCTGCCACCGTCAACTTGTATTACATGCTTTTGCTTTGGTATAAAAAAAGAGACTTTTATTGCATAAAAACTATGCAATAAAAGTCTCATCATTTCATTACGATACGGATAGCTCTTTTGCCATCGTACTGACGTCATCGTAAACATCTATATCTTCCATTCTTACATCTCTTTTATGAAATATATAGATGCCGATTACTCCCTCTTATTAATTATAATATAACCACTTCAATAAAATATGTCAATATATTTCAATAACAAAGTATGCAAGAAAAGCTACCGGTTGCCAAAGCATCCGTAATGAGCTGCCAGTGGCAGATCATGTAGGTGGCAAGTTCTTTAAATAAAAAAAAGAAGTAGTACTTATATACTACTTCACTCTCATTCCATGAGCGTGCGGGGATTCGAACCCCGGACAACTTGATTAAAAGTCAAGTGCTCTAC
>ENA-OPBF01000493-OPBF01000493.1-human-gut-metagenome-genome-assembly--contig:-NODE-493-length-30230-cov-3.311781_pt1 | contig 30230 bp, 29 predicted proteins | sample MGYA00241067_ERZ501450 | MGnify/ENA primary metagenome ERZ501450 (study PRJEB25962, sample SAMEA2042516) | human gut metagenome | biome: human gut; feature: human-associated habitat; material: faeces... | reverse complement strand
AATTTTGCGAATGTTCTATTCCCATAAATACCTCCTTTACAAATTACTATTTATTATAATAAAATTCCTTTATGGTATTTGCAAATTCTTCTGGTGTATCAATATTAATTTCATGTCCTGCACCTTGTATAACTTTTATTTTACTATTTTTTATATTACTATTTAACTGTCTTGCACTTTCCATATTTAAAGTATCTTTTTCACCACATATTATTAATGTATTACATTGTATTTTTGATACCTTAAATTTAATATTTAGTTCCGCTAGTGAATTACTTAATTCTATAAAATTTTTTTTTGAAATTCCTATATTTTCAAAATTCTTTTTAGGTATAAACTTAAAAACAAAATTTTGAAATCTTAATAATTTTTTTGGTAATTCATATGGTGTTCCACTAAGAATGATAGAATTTACTTTTTGAGGGTATTCTACGGCATAATCAATAGCAAGTATTCCTCCGAGCGAAAGACCAACTAAATTTAATTTTTCTTTAAAACCATTGCAATAATCTGCAAAAGCTCTATATAAATTATCATAATTTAATTGATAATTTTTAGCAATTTCAAACACATTAGGTGTTTTAACATCAATATTATCTTCATTTAGTATAGTTTTTACTTTATCCCAACTTGATTCATTTTGTCCCATTCCATGAATTAATATATTTATCACTTTTATATCTCCTATTTTTCATTTCTTACAAAAACATTTAATACATCACCATATTTAGTAAGTGCTGTTCCTATATCGCCATTCTTTGAACTCATACTAAAAATATAATCCCCAATAATATTACTAAAAGATTTAATTTCATCTTTTGAATATTCTCTATTTTCACTTTTTATTCCTATTTCTTGTAATAATTCTTTATTTTTCTTGGATAAATCATTTTCTAAATTCATTTTTTGGTCTCTCCTTTTATGGTTTTATATATGAAAAATATATCATAATAAATTACTTTTTTCAACAAAAAACTAGCAGAAAAAGTATCTCTGCTAGTCTTCATCTTCAAAGTAGCTTTTAAGAGTAGAAATAAACTTTAAATACATTTTCAATTCTTTTTTTGTACTATTATCTAAAAAATTATCTATCGTTTTTCTTGTAGTCAAATTTTTTGTTTCACTATTTCCATATAAAATATAATCTGTAGTTGTGCCAGTTGCAGTACATATTTTATTTAAGGCCTTAACACTAACATTAAGTGTACCTGTTTCTAATTTTCCTAAATGATTTTCTGATAAACCGCATCTTTCGGCAAATAATTGCCTTGATTCATGGTATATTTCTTCTCTAATTTTTCTTATTCTCATTCCAATTTTTACTGCATCTAAAATCATAATTAGCCCCCTTCTTCCTAATACTACTATTTTATCTTCCTTTATAAGAATATTACACTCCTTATTACTGACAAAATATATGACAAATAGAAATTTAAAATTATAAAAAGGCAGTAAAATACAGTGTTTTAGAAATTGTACATTTTCTAATAACTGACATGATACGATAAACTGCACTACTTTTCGACAAATTTTGCACTTTTCTTTTTGTATAATTCCTGTGGGTTTATATACCTATTTAGGAAGAATATAAATTGAAGGTGCAAAAGAGTATTAAAAAAATACGAATGATATTTATGTTTCATTACTAGATAGGTACAATAGACTCATTTTTTATATATTTTAAAGGAAGGAGGTTTTATTTTTATACTTCAAGCAAGTATTCCTCTTAGATAGGAATATCAAACCCAAATTTAAGATTTGGGAGGAATACTTATGGGAGATAAAAATAACTATAAGCAAGAAAGGTTTGATAGTTTCCTAAATAAAACTATAATTTTATCATCTAGAACTTATTTCAAAAAACAATCAAATATTAGTAATAAAGAAAAAACAATTGTAGATAATGAGGATTATTCTGCTTATTTACAAGATTTTATTGCGAGCGATGCACACTTGTCTGATATTGACACAATTGATTTGTCTTTACAATTAAAAAATGCCCTTAAATCACTGACTGCTATCGAACAGTCGGTGATTTTTTTGCTTTTTCAAGAAGAATTATCACAAGATGAAGCAGCTAAAATACTTGAAATATGGTCTAAATCTGTTAGCAGAATAAAAGTACGAGCTATTGAAAAATTAAGAAAATATTTGAAAGGAGATTTAAATAATGAAAGATAAAAATTTATTTGAATTAGGTAAATTAGCACAACAAGGAAATGATATGGCAATGTTAGAAATTATTGAAAGGAAAAAGAAAATGATAAAAAAATATAGTTTTGGAGACGAAGATAGATACCAATTTATCATTTTAAAATTAATTGAAGGAATAAAAAGATATAATTTTGAAAAAAATTATAAAGTTTGGGTAGATTTTCGCTGACTTACTCACTGTATATATAATGAAGGGCAAATTTTAAGGAAGCACTATATTGAAAAGGACAGATAAGACAAGCTCTTATCTGTCTTTACTTAAATTTAAGAAAGGAGAATATAGATATGTTTTTCAGATGTCTATTATTAGGAATATCCCTTGTTGTAGTACTTTTCTTTTTTGATATTTTATTACCTAAACTTAAATTAAAATATCGTTTATATAAAGAATTAAAAGAAAAGAAAAAAAGAGAAGAAGCCTTCGCTAAAAAGATGAAAGAATTAGAAATTAAGTAAATTTCTAATAGTCTTGTTATACCTAAAAAGTGTCGACAAAAAATTAACCAACAAAAACATAGGGTGGTATTTATATATGGAAACTTTAAAAGATAAAATATTTGAAATGTTTTATATTAAGCATTTAAAAGTAAAAGATATAGCAGAAAGAGAAAAAGTTTCTTCAGCATATATAACAAAAGTTGTAAAAACAGATGTAAGGTATAAAACAGAAAAAGCATTTAGAAAAAATAAATCAAAAGAAAAAAGGAAATTAGATCAAAATAAATTTAATAAACAAAAGAGAGAAAAGCAAAGAATTGAAGATAATTATGCTTTTGTACAAGAACAACATAAAGAAGCATCACGAGAATTATCAAAAAGCAAGAGATTGAGTGATGAAAATTATAGAAAATGGAATAAAAGTGCTTATACATATAACCCTTCAAAACACAGATACGAGTTTGATAAAACTCTTGGTCGTTCTTATGATGTACCAAAATATATAAAAGAAAGGTAAGTAAATTATGGAACAAAAACTATTAAAAGTTTTTCAGTTAGCAGATAGATTAAATACTAAACAAAGTAAGATATTTGCAGAAATTAACTATACTGCTAATGATAGTCAAAAATTAGAAATAAGTATTAGAAGAAAAAAAGATTTTTCTTATATTGAAAAATGTGAAATTTGTATTCAAGAAAATTCAGAAATTAGATGGGACAATATTATTACATTGTTTGAAACTTTTATTGGAGGTGTCAAAGATGAATAAAAAAGAAGCTGTTGCTTATGCACAAGTTGCACTTGATTATATGCAGAGTTCTAAATATACTGGCGAAATTAATCCTGCGACACTTGGTGTGGAAATGAAACAATGTTTTAAATTGTATCCTAGAAATATTATACAAAACATTGCTAATTCTCAAAGTTGGGCTAGAAATAAATTACAAAAAATTAAAGATGGATGTGATTCAAATGCAGAATAATTTAGATGAGATAGTAAAATTTGGAATTTCAGTAGATGAAGCAAGAAAAAAGTTAGGAATAGGTAGAAACTTAATGCTAAAATTAGTAAAAGTAGATGGTTTTCCAGCAATTCGATTTAAAAGAAAAATTATTATAAACGGAAATAAATTGCAAGAATGGTTTGACCAAAATTACGGACAATATGGTGGATACAGCTACAAAAAATAATTTTTTGTTCAACATTGTCTTTCCACCAATATTGGTTTATAATGGTTCATAGATTTTATGTTCTATTGTAAACTGTAATATTGGTAAACCTCATATAGAGAGGAGTTTATAATGGAAAAAATAATATTTCAACAAAGAATAATGGAGAAAACTGATAAAAAAGAAAAACAATATAAAATTAAAGTTTCTCCTAGAGAAAATGGTTATCAAGCTAGAACTACATTAGATTTAGGAGGTGTATTAAAGAAAAATCCACGACCAGAATGTTATAGTAGTTCTTCACCAAAAGATGCTATAACAAAATTAGTGGAAAAAATGCAAATAATTTTATCCCACTATACTGCTAAAAGAGTAAAAGTAGTAGGAATTGAAGAGCCTGACATTGTTTACTATGTTCTTGAAAATACAAATGAAGTCCCTAAAATAACAGTAAAAGAAGTTGTCCCATCAATAAAAGAAACAACAATTTCAAATAATAGGACAAATAAAATTGTTTTATCTAACGATTATATTGCAAATAATGAAAAAGTATATTCTCCTGTTGAATGTGCTTACATATGGTTTAATTATATAATTGATCGTACTAAAAAAGAACCTGATGAAGATGATTATTTAAGTATGAAAACTGCTGAATCTTATATAGGTATTTTAAAGAAACATATAATATCATCTTTTAAGGAATATAGAAATATTAGGGATTTAGATGAAGACAATATAAATGAAATGATTTCTAATATTAACGGGAAAACACAAAGAAAAGATGTTTTAACAGTTGCAAAGTTATTTTTTTCTTTTCTAAGGAAAAATAAATATATTAAACACAATATTGCTGCTGACATAAAATTACCTAGAAAAAGAAAGCAATTAGATGAAATCGGTTTTATTGAAGAAGAAAACAGAGAAAAGTGGTTAAATTGTCTTATAAAAGAAGACTCAGATATATCACTATTATTTTTAGCAATGTTATTGACCAGTGCAAGACCTGAGGAAGCTTGTGGTCTTAAATGGAATATAATCGATTTTGAAAATAATGATATATACATTTGCAATGCATATAAAGATTTTTGTATTTATAATGAACATATGGAAGTTATAGGGCACGAAAGAAAAGATGATATTTTAAAAACGCCTGAATCTTATAGACATATATATTTAGATCCAATACTAAAAAAAGCATTATTAAAACATAAAACTAGGCAACAACAATTATTTAAGAGATTACATAGAAAATGGACTGAAGATGAATATCTTTTTCTTAACAATTATAATAAACCTTTTGTATCAGATACTTTATCAAGAAATATGCCTAGATTTCTAAACAGACACAAAGAACTAGGACATCTCACTGTATATGGACTTAGACATTCATTTGCAACACATTGTAAAGAATTAGGTATGGAGGCTGAAGTTTTAGCAAAATTAATGGGACATACTGAATATGAAACTACACAAAAATATTATGTTCATATTTCAAAAAGTAGGAAAATTGATGCTTTAATGAAAATACAAGAAAAAGAAAGAAATGGATTAAAAAAATTAAAAATAGAAGATATTACAGAATTAGATAACTATGCAAACCAAACTTTTGAAGATTTTGCTAATTTTGGTATTGAAATTAATTCAAATGACAAAATAAAAAGCACTTTTTTGAATAGTGCTTTAAACTAAATATTATTTAAAATATCATGTATAAAAAAATGGTGGACATTTCTAAAAATAATCGTATGGTGCACCATCCCAGACTCGAACTGGGGGTCTTTCGATTAAGAGTCGATTGCTTTACCAACTAAGCTAATGGTGCATATTTTCCCTAATCCCCAAATAAAATTGGGGAACTAATGGGGAATATATATTCAAAATATTTATTTTTAGAATGTCCTGGTGAAGTCTTAAAAGCTTAAATTTCAAGACTTCAAACTATCGCTGCGCCATCCCAGATTCGAACTGGGGAGTCAAACGATTAAGAGTCTGTTGCTCTACCAACTGAGCTAATGGTGCATATTTACAATTAAATTATCAAATACTTTTATATTATATTCTCTTTTATTTTCATTGTCAATAGTTTTAAATTAAAATGAACCTGATTATTGAAATAAAATCCAATAATCTAGGTTCATTCTTAACTATAATAATTACTTTATTATTATTTCTTTAAAACATATTTTTTTATTAGAATTATTCCTGATGTTAATATTCCTAAAGTTGATATTCCTAATATAATATAAATTATTTTATTATTTGACAATCCCGTAGGTGGTATAATAATTATTTCCTCTGAGGTATCAACATCTGGCTCTCTTGGCTCATTTGTTAATGGATTAAAGTTTCCTGGTATTGGTATTGGTGGTCTTCCTCCTGTTTTATCTATTTCAATTATTTCTGTTTTATTACTTAGAATTATTTCATCGTTCTTTGAAAGTAATCTTGATGATATTAATTCTACTTTTGTTTCTTCGGTAGCTTTTAGTGGTTTTTCACTTATATGTGTTTGTATGCTTTTCAATTTTTCTATGTATTTTTTCAAATTTTCATCTAAGCTACCATTTTTAAATAACTCTTTTTTGTCTTCTAGAGAAAGTTTATTCCATTTGTCTAGTGTTACTTTATCTGTTATTATCAAACTTTCATCTAAATAGTCTATTATACTTGGTGTTAATTTTACTGGATTTTCTTTTGGATTTCCAAATTTATAATATCCTTCTGAAATATAATCTAATTCGCTTGTATTTCTTACAGTTATTTCATATATTACATCTAGCTTTGCACCTTCTATTAATTCTTGGTCTATTTCTATTTTTATTGCTCCTTCTGCTGAATTACTTCTTGGTAAATATACTGTATATGGAGTTTTTTCTGCTAAATGATATTTTCCATCTGGTCCTTTTTCCACTTTTGCATCTACCAATATTTCTCCATTAGGAAGTGTTATTTTTAATTGTTTTATATGTTTTTCTATATTTAATTGTTGTTTTGGTCTTTCTACAATTCCAAAATCTACATTCTTTAATGTATTTTTAAATTCTTCTTTTGATATTAGATTTCCTTCTGAATCTAATTTTAAGCTTCCGTCTGGATTTTTTTCAAACTCTTCTTTTATATCTGAACTTTCATTACTATATTCTATATTGACTTTAAAGTCTTGAGTTTTAGAATCCATCTTTGTTATCATTGTTTCTTCTGCCCCATCTTTTAGCACTAGCTTTGAGCCTTCTATATAATCATTAATTGTCTTTATATTAGAATTTATTACTTTTTTAGTTTGATTATCTATATTTTGTCTTGTTTCATAATTATCTACCGCATCTGAGTAACGAGGTTCTGTTGTTTTATACCATTCGTTATTTTGTTCATTTTTATTCCATATGCTTTCATCTATTACTGTTCCTTTATAGTTTTGAACTTTATATTCTTTATCTCCCCAGATATATTTTAATTCGTAATTTCCTGGTATAAAACCACTAATTTCAAAATCACCTTCTGCACTTGTTTTTACAATTGCATCTTTTGTAAGCGTTTTTGAAGATTCATCATAAATTTTTGCTACTTTATCTGGGTTATCAGCATATACTAATTTAATTTCTACATCTTTTATTCCTTTTTCCCCGTTATCATACTGTCCATTTCCTTTTCTTTCTTCTCCGGTCATAATTGTTGTTGGAGCTTTAGAGGTTTCTATATTGTCTAAAAATACTTTTCCTGTTACTTTTCTAGCATTTTTTTGTAAAATTAAACTCAATCCTGGAGCTTTATCAGTATCATCTTCATATGTTTTTGGATCTAAAGGATTTGCATTTCCTGGTTCTGAATTTTCATCTATACCTGCATATACATTTCCATTTGGATCTAATGTTCCATATCTTCCTATTTCTGCTATATTGTCTAATTTTATGTTCTTATTACCATCTAAAATTTCTACTATTTTATCTTTTGATACTTCTAATTCTACATATATTTTTTCTTCTTTTTGAGGTTCTATTATTATATTAGTTGATATTTGAATATGTTTATAGTTGTTTTGTTCACTTAGTTCTTGTCTTTTTATTGATGTATCATCAATTACATATCCTTTTTTATCTATTTTCCTTCCAATTGCTTTTAATTCATATTTACTATCAAAATAATCATGTATTTCTGATACTTTCATTTTTAAATTTGTACTTTTATTTATTAGACCTATTTCATATATTGCCCTAACTGTCAATTCATCTGTTCCTTCATATGAAATATCTGAAGCATATAATGGTCTTGAATATGTCATTTCAGAATATTTACCCTGAAATTTTATCTGCGTTTCTAAGTCTTTTAATTCTTTGCCTTCTGTATATACTTTAGAATTATTAAATCTCTCTCTGTAATTATATGTATGTGTTTGTCCTTTTATTGATACTTTTACATTATTTAAGTCTTTAATTAGTGATGCATTTGGTTGCTCTCTTAAAAATATCCCTAAATTTATGTCTGTTATTTCTTTGATATCATTTTTTCTAATTTCATCTGGTGTCTTTATCGAATTCAAATAACCATTGTATGCATTGTATGTATTTGATGTTATTGTATATTTTTCATATACTCCATAATATGGTTTTTTTCCATTAGTTTCTTTCTTGCCTAAATCGATTTGACTTTCGTATTTTTTATCGTTTTTATTATATTCTATTGGTGTCTTATTTCCATTAGTTCCTATTGCTTCTCCATTTTTTATTTCTGCAAATCTATTATTGAATTTTTCTCTCTCTTTTCCTTCTGTCGCTTTGCTTCCATTTGCTTTATCTAAACTTTTTGGAACACATTCATAGCTCATTCCATTATATGTGAAAGATATATAGTAGCTTGATAATTTATCTATTTCTACTTCCTTAAATATGTATTTACCACTTTTGTCTGTTGTAGTTTTCATTACTTCATTTCCGTTTTCCAACAATTTTACTGTCATTCCTTCAATTAGTTTGTCTTCTGAGCCATATAAATTGTTTCTATATGTTTGTTTTCCATCTCCAATATCTTCCCATACTATTCCTGACAAATCCACATATTTTCTTTTATTTCCAATAGTAACTTCATTTTTAGGTTTATTTACTTGTATTTCTTTTACATTTACAGGAGTAGTTATATGTTCATATCCTTGATTAGGGTTTTTTGTTTCATATATTATATATTCTCCCATTTTTAATTTTTTTATCTCTACTATTCCATTACTATCTGTAAAAAATTCTTTTGCCTTGTTTATATCACTTGTATATGTTGCTACTTTATTTCCATCTGCACTTTCTACATATTTATTTGCATTTTTATAGTATAATTTAAATCCAACTTTGGCCAATGGCTTTTTGCTATCTATGTCTATTTTCTTTATTTTTAAGTTTCCTAATATTTCTATTGGTCCAATTGTTATTTCTGCATTAGTTGATTTATTATTTATTTGTCCCTCTGCTACTATCCAATTTTGTCTTCCCATATTGCTCTGTTCTTGTAATACCCAAACATCAGCTGATAAATCTTGTCTATTTGCAGTTACAGTTGCTTTCAATGTTATTGTACTAACATTTTCAGATGTATCTACCATTATATAAAAATTTTGATTTGATTTTGATGCATCATTTATATTGTCATATAGTCTTAAAGTATTACCTTCATATCTTGCATATTTTACTTTTACAGGTGAACCATTTTGATTATACACAGTTGCATTTTTATATCTAGAATTATATGTTAAATTTATTGGGCCTACTTGAATATATTCTTTTCCCGATGATGGATCTTTGTATACTTCCTTCTTCATATTTTTTATATCTGGAGTATTATTATTTACATATGCATCTGTTTGACTTTTCCAAGATTCATAATACTTGGCAGATTCATTTACAAAATATGATGTATATGATCCACCATTTATTGCTAATCCTCCTGACATTCCCAACATATCACTCCAAGATTGAAATATTTGATAAATTGCTTTTTGTTTTTCAGAGTAGTAACCTGCTATATGGTTACTTCCTGGATCTCCCTGATTTATAATCCAAGCCATTTGTACATTTAATGGATCTTTTTTTGTCGCTGATGCTCCATTGATTGCTTCCCAGTGTGCTTCATCTCCTGATATGTGAACTTGCCTAGTTACTTTAAACATTGCTCCATCATTGTTATAATCATTTAATCTTTGTCCTTGCTGAATACAATATGCATTTGTTCCTGGATTGCTCATATTAAAGTGAGCTCCTGTAAGTCCTGGTGTTACATTAATAGTTATTCCTGTTTGTCCTAACCAAAGCGCTTGTACAGTATTTCCTTTTAAAAATATTAATATTAAGAACATTATAATTATACAAGCAACATATTTTCTATTTTTTAATCTATCCATCTCTACCTCCTTTCTTTTATTTTATATTAAGTACTTTTTTCTTTATAAATACAATTCCTACTGCTATTATTAAAACACATGAAATAATTAATGTAATATATAATATGCTTTCTCCTGTTTTTATACTGATAATTATTGATGCTGTACTTATATCATTTTCTCCTTCTTTTTTATTTCCTTCTTTAGAATTTATATCTTGTATTCCTAATTCATTATAACTTTCTTTTATTTCTGCTAAATTTGAATATGTTCCCATTTCTTTTTCATTTGTATTTTTTTCAAGTGTTAATGTTATTATTTTTGCTTCACCTGGATTTAATTTCTCATTAGCTAAACTTTCATTATATAAGTTTCCTTCTTTTTCATACCATCCTTTATTTTTTTCTTTATTAAAACTAAATCCTTTTGGAATATAGTCTACAACATTTTTTATATAACCTGGAATCTCTCCTTGATTACTTATAACAATATTATATTCTATTGTTAATTTTGTGTTGTTTATTTCTTTTGCATCAAGCTCTACTTTTGCTAATTGTGTATTTTTATAATCATAAATATTTTTTATGGCACTATTTTCTACTTTAACATTCTTTATATATTTATCTAATTTTAAGTCGAATTTCTCTGTTTCTATTAATCCCATATTTATATTAGAAATGTTTTTATCTAATACTTTTATTGTATCTGTTACTCCATAAATGTCATCTGTTCCCTCAATGTTCATTTTCTTATTTATTGCTTTTGATGTTTTTTCTTCACTTATTCCTTCTGCTTTATATGTTGTTATTTTATATTTAGTATTGTCATATTTAAATACTATTAAATATTCTCCTTCTTTTATATTAGATAATATATAACTACCATCTTCTAAAGTTTTTGTTTTTATTGCATTTCCATTTTCATCAACTTCTATTTTGTTTGTTTTTACATTCATCAAAAATACTTCTATATCTTTTAATCTTTTTTCCTGATTATCTAATATCCCATCTTTACTAGTATCTTCCCAAACTATTCCATTTATTTTATATTCTTCTTTATTATTTTCATTTGGTCCATTATTATTATTGTTTTCATTATCATTTTTTCTGCTAATTATATGTTTTACAGAATTACTTTCTATTCTTTTTTGTTTTTCAGTTGTTAATATTGTTTTATTTTCTATTTGTTCGTCTTGTACTGCTAATTCTTTTTTATTTACTAAAGTTTTTATTGTTATTGTTTTTTTCTCTCCTGCTTGAAATTCTGTATGTATATATATATTATTGTTTTCTTTTTCTTCGATTTCACCTTTTTTAGGTTCTTCTCCATTTATTGTTATTTCATTTATTTTTAATTGCTCTGGTATTTTGTCTAATATAATTGGTGTAGCTTTTATTGTATTTTTATTAATTACAAATATTTTATATATAATTTCTTCTCCTGACTCTACAAATCCATTTTCATTATTGGCTTCCATAGATATTTCAAAATTGTTCATACTATATACTGGCATTTCTTCTGAAGATGGTACTATGTACTTATTCTCACCTTTTTCTATTGTTGCACCTACAACCAATTTTTCATTTTCCTTTACTACTTCTCCAATACTTACAAACAGGCTTATTTTTACACTTTCTTTTGGTTCTAAACTTTTAATATTTATAATTTCATCAGGTTTAAAATTTGTTTCTGGCCAATTGTCTTTGCCTAAAATTGATTGTGAATTTATTTTACAAAATTCTGGTATGTTCCATTTAAATTTTATGTTTTCTAATTTTTCATTACTATTGTTTTTTACTGTTGCTCTATATTCTATTATATCTCCTTCTATAAATGTTGTTTCATTATTTGTTATCATCTCTATTTTCCCTATAATTTCAGAAGGAACTATATTATATTTAATAATATTTGTTTCTTTTTCAATATCTTTGTATTTTATTTTTACCTTACTTTCTATACTTTTTGTTTCAGCTAAATTTTCATCTACCACTAAACCAATATTTATATTTTTGTTTTCATTTGCTTTTATATTTCCTAAGTCCAATTCTAAATTTCTTTTGCTTTTGTCTTTCTTATAATACATTCCAGTTGGTATATCTAAACTTATTTTTGCATTCTCTGAGTCTTCTGTACCAGTATTTCTTAGATTTATTTTATAAGTAATTTCTTCTCCTGCTTTTAAGTTTGTATTTTCTACTATTTCTTTTTCTCCTATAAAGCCTTTCAAATCTCCCTCTATTACTGGACCTTTTCCTGTTGTCATTTCTATATATGTTGATTCTATGACTTCTTCTGATTGTGTTTCTTCATTATCATATATTACTCTATATCCTTCAATTGCTTGTTGATTATAATCTAAATTTTCTGGTATTGTTGCTTTATAATTAAATTCAATTTTTTCATTTTGAGCAATTTTGTTTATTATTATCATATATTTCTTTACATTAGTTAATTCATCAAAATTTTCCTGCCATCCATTTTCTACATTATCTAACTCTTCTGTCGCATTATTATTTTCTGTATAATAAATCTTACATTCTTTTCCTTCTATATTAATTTTTGAATTTAATTCTAAGTTTAAGTTATTTTCTATTTTATTTTTTCTTACTTGTCTTTCTCCATTTGTTGGAAATTCACCTATAACTTTTACATTTGATATTTCTTTTTCTTTATTATTTATAATTTGAGAATTTATGCTTATTTGTTTTTTCTTGTCTTTTCTGTCTATGTTTATAATTGAATCTTCTTCAATTCCATAGGTTTCTATTCCTAACTCTTTTATATTATTTAATGATATAATTTCTTTTGGAGAAATTATATTTATTTCTTTTTCTAAATTTATTTCTTTATTTTGATTTTGTACTATCATATTAATACTTTTTTTTGCATTTGTAGCTTCTTTATTTAATTTTACATTAAATATTAAATCTATCACTGTTCCTTCAATTGCTTCTTCATTGTATTTTGTCTGGTTTCCTTCTAATTGAATATTTATTTCATTTTTTTCTATATTTATATTTTTTATTTTTAACTCTTCATTGTATAAAATTTTTGGTTCTTCTTTTAATGTAATTTCTTCTATTTCTTCTGGTAGTGTTATTTTTATTGTTGGATTTTCATACAAATCCATTGTATTGTTATATGATTTTAATATTGTTTTTATTTCTATCTCTTGATTTTCCATCATTGTAGATAATTCTGTTTTATTCACATTAAAATCTGCTTGTAAAGTTGTATCTAATAAATTTGATTCTATTTCATAGTTACTTTCATTTGCACTTATTTGTTGCTTTAATTTATTACATTCTTTTAATTCTTTTTTTGAATATTCGGTATTTGGTAATATTGCTTTACTATTTACTATTTTTAAACTACCTTCATTAATAGGATTTGTTGTTGTTATTTCTAAATTTTTTACATCTTTTTCATTATAAGTTATTTCTATAATTCCATATTCGTCTTCTTTTGTATCCTTGTTTATTACAGACAATATATCTCCATTCTCATTTTTTATAGTAATTGTTCCTTTTTCGCCTAATATATTTAACATATCATCTTTTAAAATTTTAGTACTTTTAAAACATATATTACCTTTTACATCTATTTTTTTAGAATTATCTTTCATAAAATATGTTTCTCCATTTTTTATAAAAATTTCATTTACATCTTCCTTATTAGAAATTTCTACATTGTATATCTCATTAAATGTTGTTTCATTTTCCTCATTTTCATATATATATCCTTTATATATTTCATTTGTCATTTTTCCTGATATAGAAACATTCTCTCCACTTTCAATCAATTTTATATCTTTTGTGTTTTTGTTTTTTATTTCACTACTTGTATTTTCTAATTTAGTTATTATTTCTGTATCTAAAATTATATTTTCTTCTGTTATATCTAAATTTTTATATTTATAAATTATTTTATACTCTTCTTTTTCATTTCTCCAATATTCAATATTGTTTTCTTTTTTTATTGTTATTTCTATTTCTCCACTTTCTGGTTTATATTTATAAAGTGATTCATCTATTTTATTGCCATTAAGTAAAACTATTGTTGATTCTGGGAATTGATTTTGAATTTTAGGTGCTTTTTCCTTTATTATTTCATATTCTTTTTCTTTAAAATCTTCCATTTCTACGCAAATTTTTTCTTGTAACAATGTTTGTCCATTTTCTAGCTTAACATACTTTTCAATTTCTTGATTTATTGTTATCTTACTTTCTTCATTTTCTTCTTTAACATTTATTTGTTCTATCGCTTTTACTACAAAACTATTGTTTATTATTAATATGCTTAATAAAGTTATAGTAATACCTATAACTACCATTTTTTTATTCATTTTTTTCTTTATGCAATTTTCATAAAAATTCTTCATATGCAATCCCTCTTTACAATAATTTATAATATGATAATTATATTTTAAGCTATTTTTTGTTTTTTTCAATAGATTTTTTTTCCTCCAATTATCATTCTCTTATATTCATTTAGGGATTTTAAATATCTAATATTTTTATCTTTTTATTTACATTTTTATTTCAAAATTATTACATTATGATTTTACATTTTAATTATTTGATATTTTGATAAGAATATTATTAAAGATAAATACGTAAAAATATCATAATTTTTTATGTTATTTTCATTTATTTTATACGGAAAAATAAAAAAAGACTGGCCTAAAATATTTTTTATTATAGGTCAGCCTATCTATTTTTATTGTATTAAATTTTCTTGTTTATCATCATTTTGTGTATTTGTATCTATTTTGTCTTGAACTTTATTTTCTTCATTACCTGCCGGTTTATTTTCTGGAACAGCTGTTGTTTTCGCTTTTCCCCTTCTAATAATTTTTTGCATTGCACTATATGTATCCTTAGATAATAACTGTGATGATATTATCTTTCCATTTTTCATTTTTGTCATATATGTTTGTGTTACTAAACCATTTGCACCTTTTTGTTTAACCACTTCTTCTCCCGGTTTTAAATTCGCATCTTCTACATATTTTGTTGTAAATGGTATTGTAGATATTGTATTTGTTTTAAATGTGTATGTATATTCTCTTTCTTCTTCTTTTATTCCAAAAATTGATATTGTTGCAATTCCACTTACAGAAGAAGCTTTTAATTTTATTGGATATTTTCTAGTATTTTTAAATTTAAAATCAGTTAATCCATATACAACTGTTGCATCTCTTCCAGCTCCTACATAAGATGTTACGAATTGATGATTTCTTCTTTCTACAATTTCCATGTCTGCCATTAATGCTGCATTATATAGAGTTGAAGATATTTGACATATTCCTCCACCTATTCCATCTACTACTTCTCCATTTTCATATACTTTTGCATTTTTATATCCTGTTGCCGTGCTTCTTGGACCTAAAGTTGCATTATATGAAAATGTTTCTCCTGGCATTATTACTTTTCCGTCTAATTTTTTACAAGCAAGTATTAAGTTTGTTGTTCTATCTTTGTCACTTGCATCATATCTAGTTTTAAATGTTGATAATTGATCTGGAAATGCTTCTGGCCCTATTTGGTCTATTGTTACTTTTGGTTTTGTTATTTTTAATTGTATTACATATTCTTCTTTATTTTCTGTTTCGATCATCTTTTTAGCTGCTTCTACATCAAAATCTACACCTTCTATTTCTGGATATACCGTAAATGGATTTTTTGTATAATATGCATCTTTTGCTTCTTTATATATTTCACTATGTATCTTGTCAATATCAATAGGTGCAGGTGATTTATTTATTGTTGGAATTTCTATATATTCTTCTGTTTTATTTATATCATTTAAATTTTGTTTTATTTTATTTAATAATGTATCTGTATCTATAACTATTCCATCTTTTCCTTTTGTTATAATTAGTTTGTTTCCTTCAATAGTATAACTTGATTCTAACATTATTCCTGATAAATTTTGTCCCATATCATTTATGGTTTGTTTTGTTATTTCTTCATTAAGTGTCATTTCAACATTTATATCTTTTTTCTGTATCAATGTGCTTAAAATTTTGTAATTATTTATGAATATATTTCCATCTTTTCCTAGTAAATATGCTTCATTTACTGCCTTTTCAATATCATATTTTACTTCCATAAGTGTTGGATTTAATTCTGACTCATATTCACCATATTTTACTTTTAAATCTTTTTCTAACTTTTCAGAATATATTGTTTCTAATTTAGCCATTGCTTCTTCTTTTGTTAGTCCTGAAACTTCTATACCTTTTATTGTAACACCACTTATTATTTTTTCATTGTTTATATTTATGAATGCAAATATTGTAGAGAAAATTGCCATTACTATTACTAAAATTAAACTTATTATTATTGTTCTTTTTCTTTTTTTACGTTTTTTTATAGTTTGTTCTTTTTGATCTTTCATTTTTTCAAATTCTGATTTAGCTTTTTTATTATTCTCTATCTTTTTAAACTTACTCTCTGTGTCATTATCTTTTTGTTCTTTATCTTTATTTTCCTTTTTTGAATGCTTCTCTTTTTTCTCTTTATTCTTTTTTTCGTTTTCTTTAACAATTTCTTTTTTTGTTTTTTTATCTTCTTTTTCTTCTCTTAATTTTTTTTCTTGTTTTTTTTCTTTTTGTATTGTACTAGTTTCTTTCTCTTCTATATTTTTTTTTGGCTCTTCAACATTTTTTTTCTCTATTAAATTAGAATCATTATTAATTTCTTTTTTTTCTTCAATAGTTTTTTCCTTCATTCAATCTACCCCTTTAAATATTCTAATTAAATAGTACCATATTCTATTTTTTTTGACAATATTTTTAAAAAATTATTTGTTTTTACTCGATTTTATAATACTTATAAATTACTCATTTATATTTTTAAATTTATTATTGTCCCTATATCAATAATATTCATTTATTATTTTTAAATACCTTCTATTTTTTCTTCTCTTTTTGTTTATATTACAAATAAGTTACAATTTAATTACATTTTTGTTATTTTGTTTGTTTTTACCAAAAATGCTTGAAGATTGTAAAATTTAATATTATAATATTTGTAGCAAAAGATAAACAAGGAGAGAGTATCTATGGAATTAACAAAGAATATTTTTTTTAATACAGATAAATTAGTTGAAAATAGTAAAGTTAAAATTTCATATACAGGTAAATTTTTTCAGGATGCTTCTGAAGAAGTTTTTATTCATTATGGTTTTGGAATAAATTGGGATAATATAAATGATATAAAAATGGAAAAAACAGATTTAGGATTTCAAGCTGAAATCCAATTAGGTGAAGGTGAATCTTTTAATTTCTGTTTTAGAAATGGAAATAACGAGTGGGATAATAATGATGGAAAAAATTATATTTTTAATTTGGAAAAATTACCTACTGAATTATTAGTTTTAGATAATGAATCTAATTCTTTATCTTCTCCTAGAAAATTAAGAAAAGTTTATTTATGGAGTAAAAAAATTCGTTTAGCTGTATATAAAATTATTTCATATTTACCAAAAATTATTTCTGGTAATTATAAAAAGAAAAATGTTAAAACTGAAGAAAATTAGTATAAAAAAATCATATATTAAGATTATATCTTGATATATGATTTTTTTAATTTAATAGCTATCTATATTCAAAATGAATAATGTTTTTTGTAATCCAAAATAAGAAACAAAAGTAAATTTTATATCACTTTTGTTTCTTCTTTTTAGGTTATAATCCACCCACCATTAATAGATATAACTTGTCCTGTTGTAAAATTGTCTTCTATTAGCCAGTTAACACATTTGGCAATGTCATTTACATTTCCAATTTTCTGAAGAGGTGTTTCTTCTTTTATATAATTTATTTCTGCTTCTGTTAATTCTTTATTCATGTCTGTGTCTATTAAACCAGGTGCAATAGAATTTACTCTTATATTTGAAGGACCTACTTCTTTTGCTAGTGATTTCGTTAATCCATCAAGTCCTGCTTTTGTTATTGAATACATAATTTCTTGTGAAGCCCCTACTATTCCCCATATTGATGATATGTTTATTATATTTCCATCTTTATTATGTATCATATTAGGTAAAACCTCTTGACACATACAAAATGCTGAATATAAATTTGTATTAATTAAATTATTCCAATCTTCGTCTGTTATTTCTGTTATTAATTGACATTTGTCTATCCCTGCATTATTAATTAAAATATCAATTTTTTTATATTTTTCAAGTACAAAGTTTACTAATTTTTTGCATTCTTCCCTTTTTGACACATCTGCCTTAAAAATATCAATTTCAATATTTTCATTTTTTAATTCTTCTTTTAATATTTCTGCTTCTTTTTGTGATTTATTATAATTCGCTATTACCTTTAATCCTTTTTTTGCTAATGTTTTTGCTATTTCTCTTCCTATTCCTCTTGATGCTCCTGTTATTATTACTACTTTATTCATATTAGTTTTATTCCTTTACTTTTATTTTTTATATTTTAACATTATTTTGTTAATAAATCAAAATTAATTTCATATACAATAAAAAAAGCCATTAATTAAGAGTTTTCTCAAAACCAATGACCTTTATTATGGAGCCACTTATCCGATTCGAACGGATGACCCTCGCATTACAAGTGCGATGCTCTGGCCAACTGAGCTAAAGTGGCAAAATTGGTGACCCCTACGGGAATCGAACCCATGTCTCCGCCGTGAAAGGGCGGTGTCTTAACCGCTTGACCAAGGGGCCTAATATACAAAGAACTAAATAAGCTTTCGTTTATTTAGTTCTTTTGGTGAGCTATCCGCGACTCGAACGCGGGACAACTTGATTAAAAGTCAAGTGCTCTACCACCTGAGCTAATAGCCCATTTCTTTGTTGCATTCGTAATGCTTATTTATATTACAATATTTTTTTATATTTGTCAATACATTTTTTAAAATTTTTTAAAAATTTTATTATTTTTTTCTTTTTTCGACAAAAAATGTGCATTTTCAGGGTTTTATCACTAATATTAATTTTATTTTTGTTGTTTGTTTTTCATTTTATTTCTACACAATTAATATATTTTTTACTTTATTACCTAAAATTTTATTAACATTTTATAAATTTTAGACATAAATTCAAATATTGTATTTTTTATTTTTTTATAATTATGTAATGAGTTAAATAATTTTATTACTCATTACATAATTATAAAATATTCATTTCTAATCTTTAATGTAATAATTTCTTATATTATAATAAAATATATTTAATATACATATATTTTTTCCTTATTAATTAAAAATTATGCATTTAATTTTTCTAATACATCTTCAACATCTATTCCATGTACTGCACAAGCTTCTTCTAATGTTTCCATTTGTGATGCTGGACACCCTAAACAGTGCATTCCCACATCTAATAATATTTCAGCTTTTTCTGGAGCTTTTTCTAATAATTCTCCTATTCTTGTATCTTTATTAAAATTCATATTAATCCTCCTTTTGATTTATACCTTGCTAAATAATTAGCAATTTTCATAATTTTAACATATTTTTCCTAAAAAGTATAGACAAAACTTAAAAAATATTGTATTATGGTAAAAATTGTAAGGTGGTGATTTTATTTTCAACATTTTAAATCTTTATTTTATATCTTTTATTATTAATATTTTTATTACTTTATATACCTTATATACTTATTTCGATATAAAAATTTTTCATAATCAACAAGGTTCAAAATTAAAAATCAAAAAAAAATTATTTAATTAGGAGGTATTTTTTGTCTTATGTTAAAAAGATTGGTTTTTTCTCTATTTGTCCTCATTGTCTCTTCTTTTTTTGCTATTGAACTTTTTTATCCATTATACACTGCTGATGAAATTATAATTCCTTATGCAGTACATCCTTTTGATATTTGTTCTAAAAATCCTGATTTATGGCATTATATTAAAATAACTTATATTTTTACATTTATTTTTTCTAATTTAGTTTTTAGTAATTTTATCTATACTCGTTTTGTTAAGAAATTATTAGAAAAAGTTTCAAATAATAATGTTAAAAGGAATAAAAAAATTCTTTCTCCATCTTTTTCAAATGATTTAAATTCTTCTAAATTAAATTTATTAATTGGTTTTGACTCTATTTCTAATTCTAATATTTATATTCAAGAATCTGGATTATATCAAAATTTCTTAATCACAGGAACTATTGGCTCTGGTAAAACTTCTAGTGCTATGTATCCATTTACTGAACAATTAATTAAATATAATTATTCTAATCCTAATAAAAAGCTCGGAATGTTGATTCTTGATGTCAAAGGAAATTATTATAAACAAGTTTTAGAATATGTTAATAAATATAATCTATATTCTGATTTAATTGTAATTAGTTTAAATTCTGACACTTTTTATAATCCTTTGCATAAACCTAACTTAAAGCCTCAAATATTAGCAAATAGATTAAAAACTATTTTAACTTTATTTTCAGAAAATAACTCTGAATCTTATTGGTTAGATAAAGCTGAAACTATTTTATCTGAATGTATTAAATTATGCAGACTCTATAATAATGGATATGTCACCTTTTTAGAACTCCATAAATTAATTACTATTCCAAATTATTATAAAAAAAAGATTTCTATATTAAAAGATTTATTTATTTCTTCAAAATTATCTCAAAAAGATATTTACGACCTAAATTCTAGTTTAGATTTTTTTCAAAAAGAATTTGATTTTCTTGACCAAAGAACAAAAGCTATTTTAATTTCTGAAATAACTAGAATTACAAATACTTTTATTTCAGACTATGATGTAATGTCTACATTTTGTTCTCCACTATCTAAACTTTCATTTACTGGATTTTCTGAAGTATTAGCAAATGGTAAAATTGTAGTTTTAAATATGAATATCTCTGAATATAGCTTGCTTTCTAGAATAATTGCTACATATTTAAAATTAGATTTTCAAACAGAGGTAATGTCTAATTTATCAAAAAATACTGTATTTCCATCTGTTTTTATTTGTGATGAGTATGATAAATTTGCTTCAAAAACAGATAGTGAATTTTTTTCTCTTAGTAGAGAGGCAAAATGTATTAATATTGTAAGTACTCAAAGTTATTCTTCTTTGAAAACTACTATAAAAGATGAAGCTTATGTAAAAGTAATTATTCAAAATTTAATTAATAAAATTTGGTACAGAACTGATGATATTTTTACTATTGAAGAAGTTCAAAAACAATTAGGGAAAGAAGATAAAGAAAAATTTTCAAAAAGTATATCTGAAAGTGCCAAAGAAACTAGATTTAGTTATATTACAAATAGTTTAAATTCTGAAAATTCTAATATTTCTGAAACTTTTAGTACCTATATGCAAAATGATTATATTTTTGATACTAATTTTTTTACTCAAAAATTACAAACTTTTACTGCTTTAACCTTTTTATCTGATGGAAATAAAATTTATACACCTTGCAAATTAAATATGATTCCATATTTCAAAAAAAATTAAGGAGGTTTTATTATTGAAAAAACATTTAACTATAAAAAATAAATTATCTATATTTTTATTTATTGTATTTTTATCTTTTTTATTTGTTTTATTCTTTGGCACATTTTCTTTTGCTGCTGAGCCTAAAATTGTAGAAAAAATTAATACTGCTTTTGAAAAAATTGAAACTTGGATTTTAAAAATATCTACTCCTGCCGCAGCTGTTGCTGTTGGTACAGGTGTGTTTATGAAAAAATTTAGTTTTGGTGATGAGGAAAAAATTAGAACAGGAAAAAAATTAATAAAAGGTTCTTTATTTTCATACGCATTTATATTAGCTATTGATTTGATATTATCAGCTATTAAATCTTTAGTTGGTTAGGAGGTATTTTGGAACAAAGTGAAAACATTACTCAAATTATAATTGATACTATTAATACTATAATTGGTAATTTATTTAGTTCAATAGATAATAGCCTTTATTCTATTTTAGATAAAATAACTTTTATAGATTCATCTATTTTAAATAATAATAATTTTGAATATATATTTGGAAAATCTACTTCTGATGGAATACTTTTAATTGCAAATTCTTTATTAATTGGATTTTTAATTTATTATTCTGTTAAATACTTAATGTTACATTTAGTTTTTTCTAATATAGAAAGGCCTTCTAGTTTCTTAATAAAATTAATTGTTTGTGGTATTTTTATGAATTGCTCTTTTTTTATAATTGATTTAATTATATCATTAAATTTTAATATTTCTTCGGCAATTTGTGATTTAGGATATTCTTTCTATCATAAAGATTTGAATTTTTCTGAATTAATTAATATTATAAATGATACAATGTCAATTGATAAAGCTACTATAAATATATTTTCTCTAGATGGCCTTATAAAAGGAATTTTAACCGTTTCTTTACTAAGTTTAGTTTTTTCTTATTCTTTAAGATATATAATGTTAAAGGTATTCATTCTTCTTTCACCATTTGCTTTTCTATCTCTAAGTATATCTTCAACAAATTGGTTTTTTAAATCTTGGTTTAAAAACATTTTTTCTTTATTATTTATTCAAGTTATAGTTTCATTAGTTTTGTTAATTTTATTTTCAATGGATTTTTCTTCAACTAATTTATTTAATAAATTTATTTATATTGGTGGTATATATTTTTTAATAAGAGCAAATTCTTTTGTAAGAGAATTTATAGGTGGAGTTTCCACAGATATTTCACAAAATGTGAAAAACTTTTTTAAAAATCATTAAAAAAGGATTTTAATTTTTAAAAATCAAATAATACTTTCTTATTAACTTTTCTCTTTATCTATTTAAATTTTTAAAGATAAAACAAATAACAATTTCATATTTTAATAAAAAGAAAGGAACAGATTTTAATGAATTTTATTTTTCCACAGAATTATAATTTTAAAAATAAAATATTGGGAATTATTGATTATTCTACTGCTATTCTTAATGTTAGTTGGTTTTCTATTTTATTGATAATTGTTAATATTTTATTTAATGATATAAATATAAAAATTTTTTTAATTATTACTTTTTATTTTCCAATTTTAATATTTAGTATTATAGGATTTAATGGTGAAAATATTATTTATGTGTTTATATAACAAATCCTCCTTTTAATATTTTAATTGTTGTACATATAATAGAATGCGAAACTAAAATGAACTTTAAATGGCAGTCGGTGTTGAAAAATAATCTAAATTTAATTAAAATTTATTGTGTAATAACAGATAAAAATAAAATGAGTAAGGTTAATTTTTTATAATAAATATTTTAAATTGTACTAAATAATAATTTTAATTTAAAAATCAGATTTTAATATCTTAAATAAATTATATATAAATTTTTTAATTTTAATTATTTATATTAATAATCTTTAAATTATTATTAATATATTATTTATTACTTGAAAAAAATAAATTTAAATTATTATATCTTGAATTTTTTGTTTAAAAAAGATATAATTTGTATTACTAATTTATATGAATAGAGGAGATTTATAATGAAGCTTGAACAAAATGAAAAAACACTTTTATTTTCAGAAACAGTAATACCAGATATATTTTTCTCTGAGCATTTATCTCAAATGCCTAGTGACTATTTAAAAATATATATGTATATGATTTTTCTTTCTAAATATGGTAAAGATATAAAATTAAATGATTTATCTAAAAAACTTAATATACCTTTAAAAAACATTAGCGATGGAATTAAATATTTAGAGGAAAATAATTTAATAACAAGAAAATCTAATGGTTATATAATTTCTGATTTACAAGAGCTTACTCTTCATAATTTATATACTCCAAATTTAACAATGTCCAAAGAAAAAGTAGAAAAAACAGCCAAAAATAAATCTAGAGTTAAAGCTATTGAACATATTAATAATATGTATTTTCAAGGAATAATGGGACCTTCTTGGTATAATGATATTGATATTTGGTTTAGTAAATATCATTTTGATGAACAAGTTATGATTGCATTATTCGACTATTGCTATAAAAGAAGTGCTTTACATAGAAATTATATTCAAACTGTTGCAGAAGCCTGGTCTTCTAATAAGGTAAAAACTTGGAATGATTTAGATAAATATTATGAAAAACAAGAAATTTTGAATAAATATAAAAAAGCTATTGCTAAAAAACTTGGAAAATATAATGGACTTACTCAATATGAGGAAGCCTACATAGAAAATTGGGTTTTAAATTTCGGATATGATATGAGTATAATTGAACTTGCTTTAAAAAGAACAACTTTAAAACAAAATCCTACTTTTGAATATATAAATACAGTTATAACTGACTGGCATGATAGAAATTTAAAAACTCCTTCTGAAATAACAGCTTTTATTGAACAAAGGAAAAAATTATCTAAAGATACAAAAGATTTGAAAAAACAAGTAAATAAATCTAATTATGAGCAAAGACAATATGATAATCTAGACTTTTTATACGCTAATAACATGAATACTCCAAATCAAAATAATACATAAAGGAGGGTAAAATGGCTAATGAAATTTTAAATTCTTTATTAAAAGAATATGATTATAAAAAATTAAGAGCTGAAATAGATCTTGATAATAGAAAAGAAAAATTATACAATAAATTACCTAGATTAAAACAAATTGAAGATGAGTTAAATACATTTGCATTGCAAACAGCTAAAAATATTTTGCATAATGATAAATCTTCTTTATCGTCTTTATATGAAAAAATAGATTCTTTAAAAAAAGAAAAGCAAAATATTCTAAAAGAAAATAATATTGATTTTAACTATTTGAAGCCAAAATATGAATGCGAAATTTGTAAAGATACTGGTTATATAATGACCGACAATTATAAATCTGAAATGTGTAGTTGTTTAAAGCAAAAATTGTTAGATATTTCATTTAATAAGTCTAATGTGTCAAATTTAGAAAATGAGAATTTTAATAAATTTAATGAAAATTTATTTTCTGATGAAATCAATATTGAAAAATATAAATTTAACATTTCTCCTAGAAATAATATAATTCAAATCAAAAATAAATGTATTGAATTTATTGATAATTTTGAAAATCCCAATTATCATAATTTACTTTTTGTAGGCAATACTGGTTTACGGTAAGACTTTTATGTCAAATTGTATAGCTTCTGAATTGATAAAAAAAGGAAAAACTGTTTTATATCAAACAGCTCCTATTCTTCTTGAAAGCGTAATAGATTACAAGATGAGTAAACAAAAAAATCCTTCTGAAAATATATATAAATCTGTTTTAGAAGCTGATTTATTAATAATAGATGATCTAGGTACAGAAAGTTTAAACAGTATGAAATTAAGTGAATTATTTACTATTATTAATACAAGGATTTTAAATTTAAATAATAAAATAACTAAAACTATTATTTCTTCTAATTTAAATATCAAAGATATTTTTAGAAATTATGAAGAAAGAATTGGTTCTAGAATTGCCGGTTATTATGATATTTATTATTTCTTTGGAAATGATTTAAGATTTAATAAAAAGAATCAAACTAGGTAATTATTAAAATTTTAATTTTTAAATTTATTTTACTTTAATACCTAAAAAAACTAAGGAATTTTTTCTTCCTTAGTTTTTTCTTATCTTTTTTAACTAAATCTCTGCTATTATTCATATAATTATTAGTATTTATAAAATTTTTTAGTTTTAATATTTACAATATTATTAATAAGCTAATTTTTAGTATTTTTTAATTTATTTTATATTTAATTTTTATTCGCCTTCTTTTAGTTCTGGAGTTAATGTTTCTATGCTTACCACTTTTCCTCCATCATTTGTTCTCATTAATGTAACACCTTGTGTTGCTCTTCCTAGTAGACTTACATCTTTTACACTAATTCTGATAATTGTTCCTGTATCTGTAATAAGCATTACATCATCTTCTTCTGTTGCAATTCTAACTCCAACTAATTTTCCAGTTTTTTGTGTTATTTTATATGTTATAACACCTTTTCCACCTCTGATTTGTACTCTATACTCATCTAATTCTGTTCTTTTTCCAAATCCATTTTCTGTTATTGCAAGTAATGTAGCTTTTCCTCCTGCTATTACTGATTCCATTCCTATAACTTCATCATCATCGTCCATTCTTATTCCAATTACGCCTTGTGATACTCTACCTATTGGGCGCACTTCTTTTTCATCAAATGTTATACACATACCATTTCTTGTAACTAAAACAACATTATCTTCTCCATCAGTTAGTCTTACTGCAATTAATTCATCATCATCTTTTAATGTTATACCTTGTAAACCTGTTTTTCTTGTTGAATCATATTCTTTTAATGCTGTTTTCTTTATTAATCCATTTTTAGTTGCCATTAATAAGTATTTTCCTTCTGCAAAGTTTTGTATTGGAATTACTGCTGAAACTTTTTCTCCTGCATCTAAACTTAATAAATTTACTATTGCAGTTCCCTTAGCAGTTCTACCTGCCTCTGGAATTTCATAGCCCCTTAAATGATATAGTTTTCCTTTATTAGTAAAGAATAATATTGTATCATGTGTTGAAGCTGTAAATATTTGTTTTACAAAATCTTCTTCTCTTGTTGCAATTCCTGTTATTCCTTTTCCACCCCTTCTTTGGCTCTTATATGTATCTATTGGCATTCTTTTAATGTATCCAAAGTGTGTGAAAGCAACTACTGTTTGTTCTTCTTTTATTAAATCATCTATATCAATTTCGCCTTCTGCTGCAACAATTTTTGTCTTTCTTTCATCACCAAATTTATCTTTGATTTCAATTAGTTCTTCTTTAATTATATCAAATACTAATCTTTCACTATTTAATATATCTCTTAAATGAGCTATTAATTCCATTAATTGATTATATTCTTCTTCAATTTTTTCTCTTTGTAATCCAGATAAAGTTTTTAATCTCATATCTAATATGGCTTGAGCTTGAATATCAGATAATCCAAATCTTTCCATTAATCTTTCTTTAGCGTCATCATATGAACTTCTGATAATATTTATTACTTCATCAATATTATCTAAGGCTATTTTTAATCCTTCTAAGATGTGTGCTCTAGCTAGAGCTTTGTCTAATTCAAATTGAGTTCTTCTTAAAATAACATCTTTTCTATGGTCAATATAACAATCTAAACATTGTCTTAATGTTAAAACTTGTGGTACTCCATTTACTAAGGCTAACATGATTATTCCAAAAGTTGTTTGCATTTGTGTATGTTTAAATAATTGATTTAATACTACTTGTGGATTTGCATCTCTTTTTAATTCAATTACAACTCTTACTTTATCTTTTCTATCAGATTCATCTCTACATTCTGAAATACCTTCAACCTTCTTTTCTTTTGATAAATCTGATATTGCTTTTATTAAATTAGCTTTATTTACTTGATATGGTAAAGAAGAAACTATTATTCTTTGTCTATTACCACTCATTTCTTCTATTTCTGTTTCTGCTCTTAAAGTAATTTTTCCTCTACCAGTTTTATATGCTTGTTTTATACCTTCTAATCCCAAAATTATTCCTTCTGTTGGAAAATCTGGTCCTTTTATAACACTCATTAAATCTTCATCAGTAACTTCATCTTCGTCAATAATCTTTATAATTCCATTTATAACTTCTGTTAAGTTATGTGGTGGTATATTTGTTGCCATACCTACGGCTATACCAGATGAACCATTTACTAAAAGTGCTGGAATTCTTGCTGGTAATACTGTTGGTTCTTGTAATCTATCATCATAGTTTGGCATAAAGTCAACTGTATTTTTCTCTATATCTGTTAGCATATATTCAGCAATTTTTGCCATTCTTGCTTCTGTATACCTCATAGCAGCTGCTCCATCACCATCAACAGAACCAAAATTTCCATGTCCGTCAATTAACATATATCTCATTGAAAAATCTTGAGCCATTCTTACCATTGCATCATAAACAGAACTATCTCCATGTGGATGATATCTACCTAAAACAGAACCTACTGTATTTGCACATTTTCTATATGGTTTATCTGATGTAATTCCATCTTCATGCATGGCATATAAAATTCTTCTATGAACAGGCTTTAAACCATCTCTTACATCTGGAAGTGCACGAGATACAATAACACTCATGGCATAATCAACATATGCTGCTCTCATTTCTTTTTCTATATCTCTCTCTATAATTTTGCCGTCTTTTCTTTCATGTTTTTCGTCCATTATTCTCCCTCTTTCCATTGTTATTTCTACATTTGTATTATATTATAACAAATAAAATTTTGCAAGTATTTTAGGGGAAAAGTTTAGGGAAACTTAGTATTTGTGGGACTTTTCATTATTTTTTGATATACAATTTATTAATAAATTAATTCCATCAATAAAACCTTGTTTATACATTATTTTATTATAAATTGATAATCTTTTGTTTTCGTTATTCTCTATTTTTTCTTTTGTATTACTTAATATCTCATTATCTATTTTAATTTTTTCTTCAAATTCTTTCCATACTTTTTCTTTTGAACTTTTTATTTTCTCCATTTTTTTAGTTTTTTCACATTTAATAATTATTTTATCTAAATTTTCATATTCTGAATCATAAAAATTATCTAATAAATCTTTTATTTCTATTTCAAATCTTTCCATTTTTTCCTCCTTTAATTTGTTTACTTATATTTTCGTCTTTTTTCATTTTTTTATACTTTCATACTTTTGCTTTTAGTATTCTTTTTATATTTGATTTTAGCATATTAGTATTGTTGAAAATTTATTATATAATATATAAATACTTAAATATTTATACTGTTATGAAAGGAATTATTTTTATGCAGGATTATATAAAACAAATTGATAATGTATTAGTAGGAGAAAGAATTAGAAAATTAAGAGAACAATTTAATATGAGTAGAGAAAAATTCTCTGAAATAATAGATATATCTGAAGTATTTTTAGGGCAAATTGAAAGAGGTGAAAGATCTTTAAGTTTAAAAACTTTAAGTAAAATTGTTTCTTATACTGGTAGTTCTTCTGATTATATACTTTTTGGTAAATTAGAAAATACCGATACAATTAATAAAATAAATACTATATTAAATAATTGTCCTTCTGAAACTGTTGAATATATTTATGAATTAATTCATTGTTCTTTTACTTATTTAAAAAAATATAATAATAAATAAAAATATATTATAGAATTTATGGATTATTAATTCATAAATTTTATTTGTTTAATTTATTTGCTAATTCCATTTCTTCTTGTGTTAAGTTAAAATTATTCCCATTATTTTTAATTAAATTATGTAATATTTCTACTGCTTTTGTATCTTGCAATGTTTTTTCTAATGGAACTAAGTTCTGTCTTTCTTTTTGAATTTTTTTATAGTCTCTTTCCATTTTTTCAAAATCCTTATTTTTAAAACTTTCTTTCCAATTATTAATATATTTATTCATTTTATCAACAGAAATAATTTGGTCTGAAAAAGTTTTTTCTATATTACTTTCTATATTATTTAATATAATATTTTTTCCTTTTTCTATCGTATTTCCAATTGAATAATTTATTATTCCAGACTTTTGTGCTTTATCTACTGCAAAAGATAATAACTCTGATATTCCATCTATTAGACCTCCTTTTTCTATGGCATTTTGCATTTGCTCAACATTTTCAAAATTTCCTGTAAATATTCCTACTGCACTTTTTCCTAAATTTATTGCCTCATCAATAGTTTCTTTTATTCCATCAACAATTCCATAATCAAAAATATTATCTTTTAAATTAATTATTTCATCTTCAATAAAATCAGGAAAAATTGCCCTTATGCCTATATCTATCCCAGTATTTATTACTTTTCCTAATGTTGTTTCTAAAAAATTATTTTGTTCATTATTATTTAATAAATTATTATTTTTTTCTCTTTCAATATTGTTAATTAATTCCATATAAATTTCTCCTTTTTTATTTTAATTTTATTTATTTATTTTATTTTTTATTTAACTTATATTTATTTAATTTATTAATTTTTTATTCAACTATTTTTCTTACTGCCTCTTTTAATTTTAAATATACTAAATTATTTTTTAATATTTTTTTATTATTTATTACTTTTTCAAATACCGTGTTATTATTAAT
>ENA-OPBF01000485-OPBF01000485.1-human-gut-metagenome-genome-assembly--contig:-NODE-485-length-30481-cov-2.213074_pt1 | contig 30481 bp, 8 predicted proteins | sample MGYA00241067_ERZ501450 | MGnify/ENA primary metagenome ERZ501450 (study PRJEB25962, sample SAMEA2042516) | human gut metagenome | biome: human gut; feature: human-associated habitat; material: faeces... | reverse complement strand
TAATTGAACCATTGGTCTTAAGTCTGGTGGTATAACTGGTACAACTTGCATTATCATCCATTCTGGTCTATTGTTTGAAAGTTTGAACGATTCAACTGTATCTAATCTTTTTACCAATTTGGCTCTTTTTTGTTCGCTAGCCTTTTCAAGTTCTTTCTTTAATTTCTCTGATAATTTATCAACATCAATTTCTGATAGTAATTTTCTTATTGGTTCTGCACCCATTTCTGCTTTGAATGAGTCTCTACCAAATTTTTCTTGAGCCTCTACAAATTCTTTCTCAGAAAGTATTTGTCCTTTTGTTAATGTTGATGTACCTTTATCTGTTACTATGTATGATGCAAAATATATAACTTTCTCTAAGGCTTTAGGTGAAACATCTAACATTAAAGCTATTCTGCTTGGTATTCCTTTGAAATACCAGATGTGAGCTACTGGGGCAGCAAGCTCTATGTGCCCCATTCTCTCTCTTCTTACTTTAGATTTTGTAACTTCAACGCCACATCTATCGCAAACTATTCCCTTATATCTTACTCTTTTGTACTTACCACAATGGCACTCCCAGTCTTTTGTTGGTCCAAATATTCTTTCACAGAATAGACCATCTTTTTCTGGTTTTAATGTTCTATAATTGATAGTCTCTGGTTTTTTAACTTCTCCATGTGACCATTCTCTTATTTTCTCATCAGATGCTATGCCAATTTTCATTTTATCAAAATTTTCTAATTCATCCACTATTTTTTCCCCCTTGGAATTAAAAGTACCTATTTAGTTTTACTCATCGTCATCATTAAAATCTTCATCTTCTAAGATGCTTGAATCATCATCTAGTATGATGTCATCGTTTTCATCATCTAGGTCATCAAATAATTTGTCATCTTCAGAATCTTCGTCATCTGATGATTCTTCTGTGTATCCATCTGATAATTCATTTTCATCTACAACATTTTCTTCATGTAGAGATTTATTTTCTATATTACTAAAGCTTGTAGAATCGTCTATATCTTCTTTAAGCTCAACTTCCTTGTTATCATGTGTATACAATCTTATGTCTAAGCCTAAAGCTTCTAATTCTTTTACAAGAACTTTGAATCCTTCTGGAACGCCTGGCTCTGGAATGTTTTCCCCTTTGACAATAGCTTCATATGTTTTAACACGTCCTACAACATCATCTGATTTAACAGTTAACATTTCTTGTAGTGAATATGCAGCACCATATGCCTCTAATGCCCAAACTTCCATTTCTCCGAAACGTTGTCCACCGAATTGAGCTTTACCACCTAAAGGTTGTTGTGTAACTAATGAGTAAGGTCCTGTTGAACGAGCATGTATCTTATCATCAACTAAGTGGTGTAGTTTCATCATATACATAACACCAACTGTAATTGGTTTAATGAATTGCTCTCCAGTTCTTCCATCGTATAGAATTGTTTTTCCATCACGACGTAGTCCTGCTTCTTCTAGCAAGTCTTCAATTTCATAGTCTTTTGCACCATCGAATACTGGTGTTGCGACTTTCCAGCCTAATGCACGAGCAGCCATACCTAAGTGAACTTCAAGAACCTGTCCTAAGTTCATACGAGAAGGTATACCCATTGGGTTAAGAACTATATCTACTGGTGTACCATCTGGTAAGAATGGTAAATCTTCTTCTGGTAATATTCTTGAAATAACACCTTTGTTACCATGACGTCCAGCCATTTTATCACCAACTGATATTTTTCTCTTTGTTGCTATATAGCATCTAATTACTTGGTTTACTCCAGGAGCTAGTTCTTCTGAATTTTCTCTAGTAAATATCTTGATATCTACTATTGTTCCAGCTTCTCCGTGTGGTACACGAAGCGATGTATCTCTAACTTCTCTAGATTTTTCACCAAATATTGCACGAAGTAATCTTTCTTCTGCTGTTAGCTCTGTTTCTCCCTTTGGAGTAACTTTACCAACTAATATATCTCCAGGTCTTACTTCTGCACCTATTCTTATAATACCGTTTTCATCAAGGTCTTTTAATACGTCGTCACCAACATTTGGAATATCTCTTGTAATTTCCTCTGGACCTAATTTTGTATCACGACATTCACAATCATATTCTTCGATGTGGATTGATGTGTACACATCTTCTTTAACAAGTCTTTCGCTTATTAATACGGCGTCCTCGTAGTTGTAACCTTCCCATGTAGAGAATGCTATAATTACGTTTCTTCCTAATGCCATTTCGCCATTCTTTGTAGCTGGTCCATCTGCTAGGATGTCTCCAGCTTTAACTACTTCACCCTTTTGAACAACTGGTCTTTGGTTAATACATGTACCACCATTTGTTCTCTTGAATTTACGTAGTCTGTAATGGTCTATCTCATTTTTCTTATTTCTTACTTGTACTTCGTCAGCTGTAACCTTTTCAACAATACCTTCATTTTTAGCAGTTACTGTTGTTTCAGAATCACGTGCAGCTTTGTATTCCATACCTGTTCCAACTATTGGAGCCTCTGGTATTAAAAGTGGAACTGCTTGACGTTGCATGTTAGATCCCATTAGAGAACGCTTAACATCATCGTGCTCCAAGAAAGGTATCATGGCAGCAGCAACAGAAACTAATTGTTTTGGTGAAACATCTACATAGTCTACTTCGCTTGCCTTAACCTCTGTAATTTCAGATCTACGTCTTACTTTTACCATTTTGTTTACAAATCTGCCTTCTGCGTCTACTGGTTCTGATGCTTGTGCGATTGTATATTTATCTTCTTCATCAGCAGGCATATAATCAACTATATCTGTTAATTTACCTGTTTCTTTATCAACTTTTCTATATGGTGTTTCTACAAATCCATATTCGTCTATCATAGCAAATGATGAAAGTGCAGAGATAAGTCCAATGTTTGGTCCTTCTGGAGATTCAACTGGGCATAGTCTACCATAGTGAGTATAGTGAATATCACGAACCTCGAATCCAGCTCTTTCACGAGAAAGACCTCCAGGTCCTAATGCAGAAATTCTTCTCTTATGAGTAAGCTCTGATAATGGGTTTGTTTGATCCATGAATTGTGATAATTGAGAGCTTCCAAAGAATTCTCTTATTGATGATGTAATAGGTTTTGTATTGATTAATGTTTGTGGTGTTACAGAGTCTAAGTCTTGTATTGTCATTCTTTCACGAACAACTCTTTCAAGTCTTGTTAAACCAATTCTGAATTGGTTTTGTAGTAACTCACCAACACATCTAATACGTCTGTTTCCTAAGTGATCTATATCATCAACTTTTCCTATTCCATAATCTAGATTTAATAAGTAACTGATAGATGCAATCATATCCTCTGTTGTGATTGTTAGAGGAACTAATTCGTTGTATCTTTCTTTAATTACATCATGTAATTTCTCGTCTGGAGTTGTATCCATTATAGATTTTAATACATTGTAATTAACTCCTTCTTTGAAGTGAAGGTCAGATAAATCCACATTTGGTAACATTTTGTGGATATTTACTATTCCATTTCCTATTACTCTTACTTTTTGGTCATCAACTAATACATCTACTATATTAATTCCAGAATCTTGAATAGCTTCTGCAGCTTCTGCAGTAATTCTTGTATTCTTTTCTGCTAAAACTTCACCTGTTGATGGATCTACTATATCATCATAAGCAACTTGTCCTGTTATTCTAGTTGCTAAACATAATTTTTTATTGAATTTGTATCTTCCTACTTTTGCTAAATCATATCTTCTGTTATCGAAGAATAAACCATCGAATAAGTTTCTAGCAGCATCAGCTGTTGGAAGTTCCCCTGGTCTTAATTTCTTATATATTTCAATTATTGCTTCATCTTGAGTTTTTATTGTATCCTTATCAAGAGTTGCCTTGATTTTTGGATCATTTGCAAATAGGTCTAATATTTGCTCATCTGTTACAAATCCTATACTTCTTAATAAAGATGTAACAGGTAATTTTCTTGTTCTATCAACCCTTACATAGAAAATATCATTTCCATCTGTTTCGTATTCTAGCCATGCACCTCTTATAGGCATAACAGTAGATGTGTATATTCTCTTTCCTGTTTTGTCGTAGTCTTGTGCATAGTAACAAGATGGAGAACGAACTAATTGGCTTACAATTACTCTCTCTGCTCCATTGATAATAAATGTCGCACTGTCTGTCATTACTGGGAAATCGCCTAAATAGATTTCTTGCTCTTTAATTTCACCAGTTTCCTTGTTGATAAGACGAACTTTAACATGTAATCTTGTTGAATATGTAGCGTCTCTCTCTTTTGCCTCTTCCATTGTGTACTTTGTTTTTTCTTCCATGTGATAGTCTAAGAATTCAAGTACTAAGTTTCCAGAGTAGTCAACTATTGGAGAAATATCTTTTAATACTTCGCCTAAACCTTCCTCTATAAACCAATTATAAGAATCTTTTTGTACTTGAATTAAGTTAGGCATTTCTACGAAATCACCTATCTTAGAAAAAGATTTTCTTGTGCATTTTTCGTGTTTTACTTCTTTTAGATTCAAAGTTACTCACCTCATAATAAAAATTAAAGCAGAATTTGAAATATATAAGATTTCAAAAAAGTCCTTCTTGTTTTTAGCCACTTTGTAAATTGCTTGCTCACTGCTCCTTTAAGCTTGCTTTTCACTAGTATTTTCTAAAACAATTCCTCTTTTTTGATAATTTATCAATAACATAAAAAGACAACAAAAAACCCATTGACAATCTATGCTGTTTTTGTCAATTAGTTCTTTTGTATGTTCCCTATTTTATTTAGTACTTTTGATTACTAATTTATTAATATTAACCACCCTTGCTATCTCGTTGGAGATTAATAAAATTTAAATTTTGTTGAAAATATTCCATATTATCAACACTATACTAATTATACAATTTTTGGTATGTTTATGTCAATAGAAAATATGAAAAATTTAGAAAAACTTTCTATTGTTTCGTACATAAAAAGAAAACTAATGATACCATTTTTTAGCCCCGACACATTGTTCTTAGTCGGAGCTCCTTCGAACTCCTCAAAAGGCGAACTCGGGTCTTGCTTTCAAAAATGGTATCACTTGTTTTCTCGTTTTGAATTTGAAAATAAAAATCAAAAAGCATAGTATTTTTAATATATTCGTGTTATACTATTATTAGATTTTTTAAGAAAGGATAGTGAAATTTATGATTAATGAAAAGCAAGAAATTCTTGCAACAGTCAATACTTTACCTGACAATACAACTTGGGACGATGCAGTTTATACTTTATATCTACATTCGAAATTACAAAAAAGTAAAGATGATATAAAAAATGGTAGAGTAATGTCTATTGAAGAATCTAAAGAAAGGATGAGGAAAAAATATGCAAATTTTCATGTTAAATGAGGCTCATGAAGATATAGATTCTATTTTTGAATATATATCACATGACTCTATTAAATATGCGAATGAAACCTCCGAAAGCATATATTCTCGCATATATGAGTTGGAAAAAGCTCCACATTTAGGTAGATATGTTCCCGAACTTCCAGATAAACATTTACGAGAACTCATTTATAAAAAGTATCGAATAGTTTATGATATTTCTGAAGATTCAAAAACAGTTTACATACATTTTGTTGTTCACGGTTCAAGAAGTTTTAAATCGTTTTATAATTCCTATATCAAAAATAATTTTTAAGTCAGACTAATTAATCGTATCAAATAAATTCCAAACAACTCTATATAGTAAAAAAATTAGAGACATGTTTTCACATATCTCTAATTTTTATTGTTTAGATTATTTTCTCTTTTTTAATACTACCAATGTTATTGTTATTCCTGCGATTAAGATTAGGGCTATTGCTCCGCCTAATACGTAGAATAGATGTGTGTTACCAAATGGAGGTAATATTACTACTTCTTGAGAATCGTCTGCATCTATTTCGCGTGGTTCCATTGTTGGGTCTTGGTTACCTACAACTGAGTATGACATTTTTCTACCAACTGTATTTTGTGTTGTTACAAGTTCTGTCATGTTGTTATATATTCTGTCATCACTACTACTGTCTTGAGTAATCATTTGTGTTAATATTAATTGTACTCCACTTACACTTTGTGTACTGTTTACAGTGTTTAATGCGTTCATTGGGTCATCTTTAAATGCTTTGGCAATTTTGTCTTTTACATTTGATTGGTCTGCAATTACTGGTATTAAACCTTTTGAAGCAGCTGTTGTTGTTATAATGTGACCGTCTGTATACTTATTAACATTATCTGTTAATCTAGTATTTAACAATCCATTGTTTAACAAGTCTGCACTTGAAATTGTATTCCAATCTTGGTTTTGAGCCTTGTTAAATTGTAAGTTATTTCTTGTTGCTGTGTTATCATCGTTTGAATTGTAATCATGTACTTGTGTTCCAACATAGTCAACTAAAACTCTTGGATCTGTTTTTACTATTGTGCTTGTATCTGCAACTTTTCCCGTGTAGTAGAATTGTTCTTCATTATAGTCAACTTCACCAACGTTTGCTACTGTTATAGCATATGTTATTTGAAGTGTTGAACCATGCATCAATTCTTCATCCATTGTAAGTTGTACTTTACCTTTATTTGTAGAGTTTTGTCTTACTATTGGGTTTAGCATTAAACTATTGTTGTAGTTCTTGTTTGTGCTATACTCATTTTCTGTATCCTGTCCGTGAGCTACATGATTTATCCATAATACGTTTGTTGCTCTAGCAGATGCATCGAATAATGTGCTATTGTTTGCAAGTGTTAATTTAACATTTGTAATTTGTTTTGTAACTTTAAGCTGTGCCTTTGGTCTTTGTACTAAACCTAAGTCTAAGTCTTTTAATACGTAGTAACCAGCCATTTGATAATTTTCTTTACCTATATTGTCATGTCCTGTACCAGATGTATTTGTTACTCCAGGTTCTTCACCATTTCTGTTATATTCGAAGTTCACATCTATTTTTCCAGATTCTGCAATCATATATGTATTTTTCATAAATTCATTTAACAAGTTTTTCATTTCTTCAGCAGTATATTTTGTACCATTATATTCTGGTATGCTTTCATAAGAAGCTAATATTTCTGCTAAGTGGTTTGTCATATCTCCATTAGAGTACGCTTCAACGGTCTTTCTTGCATTGTTGCAATTTGTTCCGTTGTCTGTATCTGTTACCCAACCTTGGTTTACTAACCAATCTCTGTTTGGTGCAATATTTATAACGTTTTCGTTCTTATTCATTATATCTTTAGCATCTGAATATTGTCCTTTGTCTGCTTCGCTAAAGTTATATTGATATGAGCCTGTTGTGTTGTTTGTGTATGCTCCTGAGCCATTGTTTACACCAACTTGATATGAAGTTGATTTGTAATCTTGACCATTATAAGAATTCTTGTTTAATCCTATGTTTGCAGATGAAGCAGAATATCCACTTCCTTCTGTTTTCTTCTTATACCCTTCTTGTGAAGCATATAAGTTTGTTACAGGATTTTCTTCTTCGTTTCCATTGTTATAATTTGTGTATGTTGTTCCAAGAACTGTGCTCTCACCAGAACCATATATAAATCTTACAATGTAGTCACCTGGTGCAAATGATGTAAATTTGTATTTTCCATCAGCATTTGCAGTGTCTATTGTATAATTTGGTACTAAACCACTGTTGTTTATAATTGGTGTTGTTGAATCAGTGTTTCCAGAAAGAACTTCTTTCCATATATACTCATATGTTTTTCCGTCATTTCCTTTTCTTAACTCAACTAATTGTACTCTTACACCGTTTATTCCGGTTTCATTGTCTTTTAGTCCATCTCCGACTCTTGCATTTTGTTCATCTACATTTCTAGTATCCTCAAATACCGTTCCTTCTACTGTTCTTAAGTTATTTCTGTTTAAGATAATTCTAATATTTGGAGCTTTATCTGTATCATTTTCGAAGTTCTCATATTTAATTGCTCCGTCTTTTGGTACATCTGTTGGGTTTAGGTTACCTGGTGTAGAGTTGCAATCTGCTATACCTGCTATATCTCCAGTTTTGTATTCTTGTTGTGTTTGAGAATTGTCTGTATTTGGAGCTTTTGCTTTTTGTCCATAGTATGATTTGTAACCATTAATTTCCGCAATGTTTTCTTTACCAACACCATTGGCTGTTCCACTTGCAACATCTTCATCTAGAAGTATGTTTCTTGCAGCATCTTTGTTTACCATAAATGTTACATAGAAGTATACATCTTTGTTGTCATCTGGGTCTGATAATGGGAACATGTTGCTTGTTACAGCATCATTTGTTGCATTACTGTAGCTTTGATCACCTGTAATATATAAGTTCTTATATCCGGCTATTGTAGTTTGAGTTTCTACCCCATATCTACTAGCATCTTTCAAATATACATTTCCGATCTTATTTCCGTTATTATCTCCTAAATATGAGCGGTCTTGTACATATGCGTAATCCGCATCATAGTAATCCACAACTTCTGTTACAGCTGCTGCGATATTTTCTGACCTATTACGTATTGTAAATTTATATGTTACATATACTTTCAATTCAGAATCCTCAGATAATCCTAAATTTTCTAATGTAGTAGCATTATCTACTATTGAATAATTATCTACTTTGTAATCATAATCTTCTCTGTATAGCTCTCTTGAATAATCATTTCCATAGTAACTTGCATCTGAAAGTCTTGTCTTGACCTCCCAGTAAGAGTTTCCAGCTGCGTCTGTTTCTAATCCATCTCTCTTATTATATGTATACACTTGTGTTTTTCCATTAATCTCTAATGTTGCTTTGTATACATCTTTTCTTAAGGCTAAGTCTAATTGTTCTCTTAGAACTAATCCTAAGTTAATATGATGCATTACATCTGGATTCTTGTACAATGTTTCAATTTTTTGTGCTGCTACAAATTTCAATACTTGTGCAGTATTTGATTTTGCATTTAAGAAATCTTCTGTTACAAATACTTGGAATCCTGGATATAAATCTTTGGTTGATGTTCCATTACATGTATACGCATCCATCATAGATTGATTTACATATTCGTCTTTAGACTTTCTTTCTCCATTTGAACTTACTTCTCCCTTTATGTTTCCAAACTTATCAATTGTTCCAGCTTTTTCAAGTTCATCTCTTGTATGCATTTCACTTGGATTGTTTGTTGTAACTGTATTCTTTGGAGCTGAACCAATTTCTCTAAAGCTTGCATTGAAAGTATCTCTTTCTTTTAATATGTCTAAGCCTTTTGATGTATTATCCCAGTTTGAATCTTGTCTGTTTACATTATAAACTGTTGGTTGATAATATTGACCATTATATGTGAATTTTACATAGTATTGGTACATTGCATTTTGTTTTTGGAATAAGTATTCTCCATTATTATCTGTTGTTGTTGCCGCAATAAATTTTCCTGATTGATTTCCATCTAATCCAGATACTTGATATAGTGAAACTTTTACATTTGACATTGGTGTATCTGTTTGCTTATTAAATAATCCATCATAATCATTTTCTTTTCCTACTGTGCCATCTACCCAAACTCTTCCGCCTAATTCGAATGTTAAATTAATTGGAATGTCTATGTCTGGTGTATCTGGCTTATCTGGCTTTTTGCTGTCTGGTTTTGCACTTACTGTTGCAGTATATATGTTATATGTTCTGCTTCCTTCAAGAGCAACCCTTAACTGTTGAGCACGTAGGCTTCTAACTGGATATTCAGTCATCTGTACGAATGGTTGTACGACAATTACACCTTTTGAAGAAGAAAGATAATTTACAGTCAACTTTTTATACGCTACATATGACCCAAATAAAGTCTTACGTTCATATGCATATCTAACTGTTCCCATTCCGTATCCTTCTCTTAAACGGTATTTGCTATAACTTGTTGTTGCAACATATCCAATATATTGGTATACATTTGCTTTTGTATCTAATATATTAAATTTAACAGTTGATTTTTCAAGATATTCAAGGTCCACATACATGTTTACTGTTTTTGGATAATTTGTTTTTTCAGCCGAGAATTTTACGTAGAATTTAGCATTTGATGCAGGATATTTCTTTTTCAATCCGTTTGAACCCGATACAGTTGCTCCAATAAATTCTATTTCAAAGTCATCTGTATTTTCATCATATACTAATGTTTTTTCGTTATCAGTTCCCTTATCTGTTACTAAATATATTGCCTTCATGTATGAAATATCTTCATAATATGGGTATGTAACGCTTAGAGGTCCTACAATATAGCTCTTAGTTGCTTGGTTTACAATTACCTGTGCTTCTGCTTGAGGGTCTTCTGTAACACTGTTAGTATTTTCTTCGTCTTGTTTTCCTGTTTTTGTTCCAGAAGAATATGAATCACTCTTAATACCATGAACCTGTGCTTTATATCCACTGCCATTAATATATGTATCCAAGAACTTTTGGTATGATAATGCTTTGTTGTAAAGTGTTAATCCATTGCTTGTTAAATGGTTTCCATTAGGTATAATTCCATCTAAGTCTGCAACCTTCCAATGTGCAGTCTGAATATCTGATAGAGAATATCTATTACGTATTGAACCAGTTGTTCCTGAATAAGCATTTTCCATTGTAGTTAATACAAAAGATAGTTGTGTATTTGTTGTGGCCTCTGTAGATCCAACCTGTTTATAATGATCTTCTGCTCTGTCTTGAGTTTCCATTATAACAACTTCCGGACCATATATTGCATCGCCATTCCAGTCTTTTTGTTTATTTGCTGGGTTTGTTGTATCGTCGTCAGTATCTTTTGGAGTCTTCCAATCGCCTAATTTAGATAATAACTCTTTCATAAGTTCTTTAGACTTGCTTCTGGCTTTAGATTGCGCGCTCATAATTGCTAGGTTTTGGTTTCCTGCAACTAAAGCCCCATACCTTACCGAAATCATAGGTTTGTCTTTTTCAATTGCCCATTTTTCAGAGCCTTGGGTTCCAGGTCCATATTTTTGTTCGTAATGTATATTGCTACATACCGCAAATAAAAATGTTCTTCCTGCACGGTCTGCATCTTCTTTTGCCACCTGCCATAAATACTGTTTTACCTTTCTCTCAAAAGCCGAATACCCATATCCATTACTTGTTGTATAACCAATTTCATCTATATAATGTTTCTCGGAATCGAATTCACCATATCTTACAGCTTTACCAGCATCATTACAATATACTGTACCAGTACTCATATCCGTTGTCCAAGCTTCATATGGAAATTGATTATCTGCATTTCCCGTAAAAGTCCTTTGTTTTAATATTTGAGGAAATAGACCAGAATCACTATAGCTTAATTGTGGCATACCACTAGTCGCATTTCCTTGCCAAGTTCCATATGCTAATGAGACACTGCTTGTAGTAAAAAACGCTGTTATTGAAATTGCTGCAGTTGCTATTGTTGTTATTAAACATTTTTTTAATGTTTTATTTTTCTTCATTACTCTATCTCCTTTCTATATTAATACTTTCTTTTTTATCATGTAAATTCCTACTCCAACTATTGTAATTATCGTGATTATTAATGTAGTATAAATTACTACGTCACCTGTTTTTACAGATGTTAGTACATTTGCTGTTGAGTAGTCATCTTCATTTGTAGCCTTATTACCAGGTGTTGAGTCAATATCTAATGCACCATAATCATTTGATGTTTCATATATTTCTGCTGAGTTATTTATTAATCCAAAATCATCGTCACCATTCATATTCTTTGTTAATATTAATGTTACTTCTTTGCTTTCTCCTGGATTAATTATTGTGTTTGCAAGTGAAGCATTGTATATTACTCCATCTTTACCTTCATACCAGTCTTTATTCAATTCAGAATTGAATTTTAATTCTTCTGGTAAATAATCTGCTAATTTCTTAACATATCCTGCAATTCCACCCTCATTTGTAATTGTGAATTTATATTCAACAACCATTGATGATGTATTTGCATATTTAGATTCAAAATCTAATTTTGCAAGTTTACTATTGTAAACATGTTCTTTTGTATTTTTTCCGTTGTTTACCGTTATTGCTTGTACAACTTTATCTAGTTTTAAATCAAATTTAGCATCTTCGACTATACCCAAATCAATATTGAATTGATTTGTATCTGCTAATACTATTTCCTCTGTAACAGCTGCTATTTGATCTTTTCCTTCATAGTTAACTGTTTTATCTATAGCATCTGAATTTTGTTCATCACTTACTCCAGATTTTTTATATGTTGTAGGGCTATAATTTGCTGAATCATAGAAGAATATTACACTGTATTTGCCTTGTGGTACATTGTTAAACATGTATGAACCATCTGTTCCAGTTGTTGTTATGCATTGTTCATTGTTTGAATCCATTGCAATATTGCTTGTATTATTATTTAATAATAAAACTTTAACTCCTGAAACTCTTTGTTCGTTTGCATCTTTTACTCCGTCTTTATTAGCATCAACCCATACAGTTCCTATTACTTTTCTTGTTTCTTTGTGGTTATCGTCTGGATCTACATTTACATCTGTTTTTTCAAAATGTTTAACTGTGTGCGATACTGAATTTGTTTCTACTTCCCCAATATCTTCATGTGTAAATTTAGCTTTATTTGATATTTCTGTATCATTTTCTATTGAGTTTGCTACTACATGTACATTTATTGTTACTTTTTGTCCTGCAGATAAGTAGAATTTTGTATTTATACTTCCATCACTATCTATATCAAAACTACTATCAATTGTGCCATCTTCATATACAATCTCTAAATATTTAAATGTTACTTCTGTAGGTAATGCGTCTATAAATTCTACATCATTTAAATATATGTCTGATAAATTTTGTATAGTAAATGTGTATGCAAAATCTTCTCCTGCTGATATTGTTGTTCCAGTAGGAATATTGGCTGTTTGTGCAACGTTAATTCCTGGTTTATTTATTGTAACTGATATATCATCAATGTTCTCTGTTTCTGTATCGTCAGCTTTTATATTACTTGTAATAGTTACCTCTTTTTTGTAAACTTCATTTGCTAGTTTTCCAACTTTTGTGTTTATAATTAAGGTTTTGCCTCTCTCTCCATCTACATCTCCGACTTTTACAGTTACTTTTCTGCCGCTTACTTTGACATTTGCTGTTGAAGTAATATCATCTTCTTCAAATGTATCTTCATTAAATCTTGTTAATTTTATAGAGTCATACTCTAGCTCATCTGGCAATGTGATTGTAACAACTGTATTTTTTCTGCTATTATCAATACTTTCATTTTCAAGCTCATAATTATATTGAGACGATCTTAGTGCGATTTGGAAAGAATATGTTTCTCCTTCTTTGAGACTCTTATATTTTGAACCGATTTGTGTGTCGAAATATACTTTTTCAATTATATTTGATACAGTATTTGTTTCTACTGATATCATATCACTATATCCAACTGTTGCTTTTAATTCAACTTTCTTTGTTTCATCACTTTGAGCTCTAAATTTAAGAGTCTTTTTTAACGTTGAATTAGCCGTAATTTTTCCTAAATTAATTTTTAATACTTCAGAATCACCATCATTATCTTCATATTGTTGCAATTCGCTAATCAAATTTTCATATTTTGTTAGATCAATTACTTCATTTTCTGGTAAATTCAATAATTCCTCATATCTAGACTCATCATATTCTTCATCTTCTGGAACTTTATATGTATAGTCATCTCCATCTTGTGGAATAAAGCTTAATTCAGATGGCAATTTTATTTCTACTGTTGTGTTTTCTGCATCTACTACACCAGTATTATTTATTGTTAATTCATATTCAAGTATTTCTCCAGATTTTACACTAGCACCTTCACCTATTGTTGATGTTAATTTTGCATCTAATTTAGCAATACTTCCTGTTGTAAAACCTATTTTTGTTGCTATTGCTTTATCTGTAATTGTTCCAGATGTTTTATTATTGTTGAAGAATACTCCATAATTTTCATATACTTCTTGATCATAATCTAAGTTTGCAGGTAATGTTGCTTTGTATGTAAATGTGATTGTGTCTCCACCGTTCATTGCATAATCTTCATTTAACACTATCATGTAAGATTTTATTTTTGTATAATCTGTTACACTTGTTGTCCATCCATTTTGTGAATTAGATAGGTCTGTTGTTGCTTCTCCATTTTCTGAATAATATATTGTAACTTTTGAAGCATCTACTCCTGTTACTGTTAGTCCAGATGTAAGTGGCATTGTAATATTTGAGCCTAAACTTAATGATGTTGATACATCTTTGTTATCTTTAAATGGTGTTCTTCCTAATACAACAACATGGTCTAGTGTGTTTTCGTAATTGTTTATTACATTCATTGTAAATGTAACTTCTTTTTGTTCTGCTTTTGTTGGTATTAAGGCTTTTTGAGATTCTCCATTAATGACTTCTATTTTTTCGTCTCCATTGTATCCTGTCATTGAATTTGTTGTTACAACTCCTGAAGGAGCAATGTATTTAACATCTGTTGATACATTTGTTACTGTTGAATCTCCATTTGTTATTTCTGCTGTTATTTGTGTATTTGTTGTTGGTGTTAATGTATTTAATGTAATGTCTGTTGTTAATACAACTGTTGCACCTTTTGCAGCAGCATTATTATATTTTGTTTGTGTACCCTTTAATTTAAATTCTAAAGTTTTTGTTCCATCATTGTTTTCGTATGATTTTATTGAATCATTATCAATTTCTAACTCATCATCGAAATATACTTTACAATCTTTCACATTGATTGTTTCTATATTTTCTGGAAACGTAATTTTAATTTTTGGGTTTGTATACATAGTGTCGTCTGCGCTGTCATTTTCTAGTGTAACTTTAATTTCTACATTTTCATTTTTTACTATTGTAGATAATCTATTATTACTTGTTGTTATGCTTGCTTTTTGTGTTGGTTCTGTTAAATCAACATTTTTTGTACTTTCTGTACTAACAATATCTATATCAGAATTTTTTGCTGTTCCTGTTACAGATGTTTTTATTTGTGTAAAGCTCTTTAATTGATTTGTGCTGTATTCAATATTTTTAGCTAAAGCTTTTGTTATTTCGAATATAACATTTCCTTCTGCTTGTGGTTTTGATGTTTTTATTGTTATACTGTTTGTATTAAATGGTACTAAGTTTACTACTATTTTATTGTCTTTTACTTCTGTATCTTTGTTTATTGTTGCAAGTGTTGTTCCTGTTTCATTTAAAATAGTAATTTCACCATTTTCCCCAAACACTTTATCAAATTCTTGTTTTGATATTGCTAGCGTTTTGTTGTAAGCATAATTTACTCCACCAACTGTTGTTGATTGTTCGCTTCCATTTGCAGTTACAAATTGGTCAACATCTTGTTTTAATACTATTGCATCTATTACATCTGCATATGAAACATGGGCTGTATACTTTGCCACATATTCTGTTTCCTTTTTATTTTCGTCTGTAGCATTTTTGTTATTATATATGTAACCTTTGCTTATGCTTTGTGTTGCATTAGATGTAAATTCTACTATATCTCCTATTTTTTTAGTTTGATCTTCAAATCCATCTACATGTGCACTTACTTTGTTTACTCCACTTTGTACATATAAGTTCATGCTTGAGCTTGCATCATATGTAACTCTTGTAACTGAATCTTTTACAGCTTCATATACATCTGATGAATATATGTATGTTACTATAAATTCATCTGCTGTATTTTTAGCCCATTGGATTTTTCCATTTACAGCATTATTATTTACTGTAATTGTTATTTTTCCAGTTGTGCTATCATATGACCAGTTATTCTTAGAGAAGTTATCTCCGTTTGCGTCTCCATTTGTTGCATTTGTAGAGTTTGCAACTACTGTAACTGCTTCTGGGTATTTATTATTAATTTTTGGAGCATTGACTTCTATGTTTGTATTCTTTATTGGTAACACGCTGTTTTCAACATATGATGTAATTTTGCCTTGAGTGATTAGCTTGCTTACACTGTTTGCTGAATATGGAATGTATTTTGTAATTTCATACTCCAACTTAGCTTTTGCAGTTGATGCTGTCCAGCTTGTGTGAACTACTATATCTTTCTTAACTGCAACTTCTTCACCTTTAGCATTTACATATGTTCCAGTAAATTTTATTGTATTATCTCTGTCAAACATATCTTCACTTATTTCATCTTTTTTGTCTAATGCTATGTTTATTGTTTCTGTTACATTCTCGCCATTGTTTATTTGGTTAAAGCTTATTTTTTTGTTTTCTGCATCTACTGCTTGAATGCTATCAGATTCTTCTGTTTTTACAATTTTAAAGTTTGTGTCTGAGAAGTCTACTACTGCATCTTTTATATATCCAGCCTTTTTTACGTTTAATGCAATATTTAATTTCGTATCTTCTGCATTAACATCTGCTGAAACAGTATGTTTTCCTCCATCATAATAAACATCAAACTCTACATTTTCATTTGTAGTTGATGTTCCTTGATTTTCTAATGCTTTTGCACTTAAAAAATTGTCTGCCGCATAGCTTACAACTGCTGCTGAATTGGCATACAATATTGTTGTAGTTAATAGCATCGCAATTACTTTAATTAATTTTTGTTGCATCTTTGCTCCTCCTTAAAAAATTCACTGTAATTAATTATACTCTATTTTTGCTTATTTTTCAATGTTTTTTTAATCTTTTTTAAAGTTATGTAATCTTATTATTCATATTATATTATTGCATTTTTTCCCAGTTTTTTCAATGGATCTTTAAATTACGATAAAAAAGCAATTGAAACCCGCTTGCGGAAGGCATTACTAGCACATTTATTAAATTTTTATTACATTTTTAATCATTTATTTTTTTATAATTATTTTTACTTCTAAAAGTAATTAATTTTTCCCGCTTATTTCAAGCTTTTTGCAGTTTGTACGTTTTTATGTTAATCTATTATTATTCCTACTATATATATTTCCCTAAGTTTTTCACTTGTTCGGCAAAAAAAATTCTAATTATCAAGTTTTTATCTTAATAATTAGAATTTTATTTATTCTATTTATGCTTTTTTAATACAACTATTGTTATAGTAATACCAGCTATTAATATAAATGCTACTGCACTTATTAGTACATAGAATATTGGTTTGTTTCCAAATGGTGGTAATATTACAACATCTTGTGAGTCGTCTGCGTCTATTTCATATGGTTCTATTGTTGGGTCTTGGTTGCCAACAATTGAATATGCCATCTTTCTTCCGACTGTATTCTTTGTTGTTACAAGCTCTACCATATTGTTGTAAGTTTTATCATCATCTGTGTTGTCTTGTGTAATCATCTGAGTTAATATTAATTGAACTCCGCTTACACTTTGTGATGCATTTACTGTTTCTAATGCGTTCATTGGGTTCTCCTTGAATTCCTTTGCAATATTATCTTTTGCTTTCGAATTGTCTGCAATTAATGGAATTAAGTCTTTCGATATAGCTTCTGTTACAATTATGTGGTCTTTGGTGTATTTTTTTACACCACTTTCATATTTTTTATTTACCAAACTACCTAATACATTATCTTTGTCAATTACTTGCCACTCTGGATTCAACTCGCTACTGAATTGCAAATTGTTTCTAGTTGCTGTTTTATCATCATTTTTATCCCATTCGTGAACTTGTGTTCCAACATAGTCAATTAACTTTCTTGGATTTGTTTTTACTATTGTACCAGTGTCTCCAACCTTTCCAGTATAGTAGAATTGGTCTTCTTTATAATCTACTTCACCAACATTTGCAACAGTTATTGCATATGTTATTTGAAGTGTTGCTCCATGCATAACTTCTTGGTCCATTGTAAGCTGTACTTTTCCTTTGCTTGCTGCTTTACTTCTTACAATTGGATTCAACATTAGATAATTTTTATAGTTTTTGTTTGTACTATAAACATTTTTTGTGTCTTGTCCATGTGCAGTGTGGTCAATCCATAATACGTTTGTAGCTTTTGCAATTGCATCAAATAATACGCTGTTGTCTGCTAGAGTCATTTTAACATTTGTGATTTGTTTTGTAACTTTTAATTGAGCTTTTGGTCTTTCAACTAAACCAAAGTCTAGTCCTTCTAGTACATAGTAGCCACCTCTATCGTAATTGCTAAATCCGACATTGGCTGTTCCAACAAGTGGTGTTGTCTCAGATTCTTCTCTATTATACTCACTCTTCATGTTTATAACGCCTGTTTCTGCTACCATGTAAGTATTATTCATAAATGTATTTAAATATTCTCTTGTTTTGCCTTCGCTTGTTGGCAAATGTTCGTATGATGCTAGAATTTCTGCTAACTCGTTTGTAACATCTCCATTTGAATATTTCTCTACTATTTCTCTTGTATTGTCTATATTTACAAGATTTAATGGGTTTTTAGCTACTTTTAATCTCCAGTTTCCAATGCTTTGTATTATACTTGAAAGTGAACTATAATCCATATCTTTCATTATATCTTTTGCATCTGATTGATTTTTTCCATCAGCTTCTTCAAAATTATATTTATATGAGCCTGATGTGTTGTTTCTATATGCTCCAACACCATTAAACAATTCAGATTCTACTTGATATGATGTAGATTTATAATCATTTCCATTGTATGATTTCTGGTTTATAGCTGTTGCTCCGCTATAACCTAGTTTTTGTGTTACAGGGTTTGATATAATTTCTCCTGTTTTATAATCAACAGCTTTTTCAGATAATACAGTTTCATCTGTTGAACCGTATATGAATCTCACAATGTATTCTCCTGGAATTAATCCTTGGAATAAGTACTCTCCAGTTCCAATTCCTATTGATGTTAGATCTGAGAATGTAACATTTCCTCTTCTTGGTATTACTGTTGTTAAGGACTGAGTTACGTCTCCGGTTTTTACCTCTTTCCAAATATATTCATATCTGGTTCCATCTACACCATCACCATTAGATTTTTCTCTTAATTCTACTAGTTGTACTCTTACTCCATTTATTCCAGTTTCTTTATCATCACGTTTACCGTTTCCAACCATAGCATTATTTACTTCTTCTGTTCTCTTGTCTTCCCAAACAGTACCTTTTATTGTTCTAACATTTTGACGGTTTAACGTAATTTTAATGTTTGGAGCTTTATCTGTATCATCTTCAAATTTAGAAGTATCGATTTCACGTAAGTTACCTGGTGTTGAATCTGTATCTGGAATACCTGCAATATCTCCTCTTACAAACTCTGCCATAGCTTTTGTATTTCCAAAGTTTGGAGCAACTGCTTTTATTCCATAATAAGATTTATAACCATTTATTTCTGCTACGTTTTCTTTTCCAGTGTCATCATCTAAAAGTATGTTTCTGCTTGAATCCTTTTTTACTTCAAAAGTTATATAGAAATATATATCTTTATTCTTATCTGGATCTGATAGAGGGAAACAGCCTGTACTTGCAATATCATCTCCTGCACTACTATATATATTTGAACCTGTTACATATATAGTATTATAACCATCCATTTTCTTCATGGTTGCTTCTGAGTATCTACTCTTTTCGTTTAAGGTTACACTTCCTATACTATTTCCATCTTTATCACCTATATATGAACGTTCTGGAACAGGCGTAAAGTCTGGGTCATAATAGTCTACTACTTCTGTTACTGCTGTTGCAATTCCATATGAGCTGTTACGAATTGTAAACTTATATGTTACAAATACTTTTAATTCTGAATCTTGAGATAGTCCTAATGCTTCTTGGAACAATCCCCATTGGCTATAATCTTCTACTTTAAATGAGTAGTCTTCTCTATAAAGTTCTCTTGTATAATTATTGCTGTAATATCCGTTATTTCTTCCCTTAATATCCCAGCAGCCTTCATAAATTATACTGTTTCTTTTATCGTATTTGTATTCTTCAACTTCTCCATTTATTTCAAGAGTTGCTTTATAAACATCTTTTCTCAATGCTAAATCAACAATTTCTCTTTCCACAAATCCTTGGTTTACATGTCTCATTATGTCTGGTTCTGCATATAATGTTTTTACTTTATCGCTTTCAATAAAGTCTATCATTTGTTTTGAATCTATAAGTGCATGTTTCTTCTCATCATTTACAAAAACATCTAAATTTGGATATAAATCCATATTATTAGTTCCGTTACAAGTATAAGAATCCATCATACTTTCGTTTACATATGTATCTTTTGATTCTCTCTTACCATCTTTACTTACTTCTCCAACGATGTTTCCAAAATCATCTATCAATCCTTGATCTTTTAATTCTGTTCTTGTATGCATTTCTGCTTTCGGCTCTAGTAAGTTTTCTGGTGCAGAACCAATATCTCTAAATTTTGCATTGAATACATTTCTTTGAGTTGCAACATCCATACCCTTAGAATTGTTATCCCAATTTTCGTCATCTCTATTTGCGTTATACTTTGTTGGCTCATAGTATTGACCATTGTATGTGAATTTTACATAGTAATTATACATTGAATTCAAGTTATAGAATACATAATCACCATTTTTATCTGTGGTTGTTGCTTCTACAAATCTTCCTTTTTCTATAAAATCAAACTGTTCAGTTACACCTCCTATTGTTCCACCAGTACCTATTCCACCAGTAGAATCTGTTTTTCCTTCTTTGCTCTTTTCATATAATATTTTTTCTAATAACCATTGAGCAAGTTTTCTTGCATCTAAATTTCTATTTTCTTTTGTTGTTCCACCTAGTACAACTATTGCATATTCTTCATTTTCATATACAAATGAAGCAATTACACAGTAGCCAGAAACCCTAATTTGACCTGTTTTTGTTCCTTCTATTCCTGGTGTTGTTTTTAATGGGTTTGTACTATTAAGCTTTCTTTGGAAGCTTGTTCCATTTCTATTAATCGTTATAGATATTGATTGTTTTGAGCCTTCTTTAAAATACTCTGCAAATATTGGGTTATCCATTGCAGCATCTAGTATTTTAGCCAAGTCCTTAGCAGAAGATCTATCTTCTGGTTTTACACCAAAAGGAGTAACAAAGTGACTTGAGGTTGCACCCAATGAGCGAACTTTTTCATTCATTAGGTTCATGAATACGTTTTTTCCACCCGGATAATATTCTGCAAGTGCTTCTGCAGCATCACAGCCTGAATATACAAGCACTGCTCTTAATAAATCTCTTACTGTAACCTTATCGCCTTCCTCTAGTCCAACTATTTGAAGTTCTGGGCTCCAAGTACTTGTTCTTAAATACTCTCCTACAGCAGTTCTATTAACTGTTACAACATCATTCAAATTCATTCTTTCTGCTACGACTAATGCTGTTACCATTTTTGTAATTGAAGCAACTGCACATTGAGTGTTTTCACCTTTTCCCCATAGAGTTTCTCCAGTTTTTCTGTTATACACTAAAAATCTTGGAGCAGATATTGTTGGTTTTTTAGGCTCATCTGTATCTGTTGTTGGTGGTAGCGTTGGCTTTGGCTTTGTGCCTGGTGTTGGTATTTTAGGTATTTCATATAGTGAAACTTTTACATTTGACATTGGTGTATCTCCATCACCATATTTACCATCATATTTATCCTCTTTGCCTACACTGCCATCTACCCATACTTTACCACCAATTTTCATCGTTAAGTCTACATTTGTTTGATTTTTATTAGGGTCTAGCCCTGGGTTCGTTGGTAAAGTTATATTGTTTTTGTGTGCTTCTATATGGTATACCTTGTATTCACGTTTTCCACCCATTGCAACATCTATAGGTTGTGCATCAATTGTATCAACTGGATCTTTTGTCATTTGAACAAAAGGTTGAGCTATCATATATGTATCGTCATTATGGATTGTAAGCCATAGCGTACCATATTCTGTTGTTGTATATGCATATAAAAATCCAATATGCAATTGCTGGTACGAATATTTTACTGTTATAAATGCTTGTCCTCTCGCAAGTCTTAGCTTTTTGTCGCTTTTGTCTGAACTTGTTTCGTTTGCTCTTGCCGTAAGACCAATATATTGATATACATTAGTTTTTGTTCTTAATTGATTGTATTCTATTTCTGCTTTTTTCAAGTATTCAACATCAGCATATATTCCAACATTTGTTGGGTATAAAGTATCTGAAGCTGAAAACTTAATATAGAATTGGCTTCCAGAAGCTGGGTATTTTTTCTTTAAACCATTTGAACCTGAAACTGTTCTTCCTATGAATTCTATTTCAAAGTCATCATTATTTTCATCATATACTAAGGTTTTAGATTTTAAAGGTTCACCTTCATTTGTCTTAAGGTATATTGATTTTAAGTATGATATATCCTCATACTCAGGATAATTTATCGTTAATGGTCCTATTATATATTGGTTGGTGTTTCTATTACTTATAATTTGTGACTGCGACATATCTATTTGAGCAGAGAAATTTATAAGATTTTTATTTACAAAAGACTGATAGCTTTTTGCCTTTTTGTACAATTCTTTTCCATTTGAAGTTTCTTGTGCAGAGCTTATTATGCTAAAATCCTTTGCTTCCCAATATGCTGTTTGAATATCACTTAAATTATATCTACTTCTTACAGAATTAGTTACTCCACTATATGCATTTTCCATAGCAGTTAGTATGTATGCAATATTGGCACCTCCTCTTCCAATAGATAAATTGGTGTATTTTTTTGTATCTCCTTCTTGTTGATATCCGTTTTCAGCTCTATTTTCTGTTTCCATCACAGCAACTTTTGGTCCTAATACTGGATCAGAGTTCCAATAAGACACATCTTGAATTCCCATATTGGTTGAACCATCGGTTGTTAATTCTGGTTTATCCCAATTTGTTAACTTAGTTAATATTCGAAATGTCATTATGTTTCGAGTTAGACCCTCTGACTTGCTGTAATCATAACCTGATGTACTTGATGCACTTGATGATTGTACCCTTGTTATTAGCATTGGTTTTGTAATCTCTACATTAAATAATTCATTGTTGTAAATTGAAGGTCCTTGAATTTGATCATACCATATAATAGGAGTACAGCTTTCATATCTTAGCCCAAATGCGCCATGTACAGCTCCAATTAAATCAGCTAATGTAAATCCGCTAAAATATTTTTTTGCTCTTTCCTCACATAATTTTTTCATTTTGGCTAGGAAATCTAAATATGTTCCAACATCTTGGTTAATGTATGGTGTTGGATAGTATTTTGTTGCATCGTATTTTCCAAATCTTACAGATTTATTTGAATCTGCTCCATACATTGTTGAACCACTTACTTCTGTTGACCAATTTGTATATGGAAATTCTGTATCTGCATCTCCAGAGAAAGTCCTTTTTTGAAGTATATTAGGTAGTAGGCTACCACTATCCGAAAAAGCTCCCTTTTGAGGCATTCCACTACTAGTGTTTCCCTGCCATGTTCCATATGCAAATGTTTTCTTTTCAGCAAAGAACAGCGTTAATACTAAAACAACCAAGATGATACCAGCTGTTTTTATAATCTTTTTGTTATTTATTTTTATGTTTTCTTTCACTCGCTCTTTGCCTCCTTTACTTTAATACTTTTTTTCTTATTACATATACACCTGTTGCAATTATTATTAACACAGCCATTGTCAATGTTACATATATAACTGCTTGTCCTGTTTTTACTCCTACAATAACATTTGCTATCGAATAATCATCTTCATTACTTGCTTTATTTCCTGGTGTTGAGTCTATATCTAATAATCCGTTATTATTTGATGCTTCATATATTTCTGCAGAATTGCTAAATACTCCAAAATCATCATTGTTCATATTTTTAGTTAATATTAGAGTTACCGTTTTACTCTCACCTGGGTTTATAACTGTATTTGCCAAACTAGAATTATATACGGTTCCATTTGCTCCTTCATACCAATCTTTATTTAATTCTGAATTAAATTTAAGCTCTGTTGGAATGTAGTCTGCTATTTTCTTTGCATATCCAGCTACTCCTCCTTCGTTTGTTATGGTTATAGAATACTCAACTACCATTGAAGATTGCGTTATATATTTTGTCTCAAAATCTATTTTTGCATTTTTACTGTTATAAGTGTGTTCTGCAACATCTTTTCCATTATTTGTTGTAATAACCTTTACAGTTTTATCCAGTCTTAAATCAAATTTTGTATTTTCTACTAGCCCTAAGTCCATATTATAAACATTAAATGTTGTAACTTTTATTATTTCTGTTACTCCTGCAATTCTTTGGACTCCTTCAAATACAATAGTTTTATCTATGGCATCTGAATTTAAGCTTTCGTCTACTCCATCTTTTCTATAAGTTGTAGCACTGTATAAAGAAGATTCATATAAAAATACTACCGTATATGTACCTGAATATAAATTGTTAAATAAGTAATTTCCATCACTATCTGTTGTTGTAACACATTCTGATTTTTTTTCATTTTTTACTATGTTTCCATTTTGGTCTATTAATATAGCTGTAACATTAGGTACTTTTTCTTCATCTGCATCTTTTGCACCATTTCTGTTTTTATCTATCCAGACTGTTCCGGTTATTTTCTTTGTGTATGATGGCTTATCTGGATCCACATTGTTTTTATCGAATAGTTCTACAACATGTGTAATGCTATTACTTTCTATTTCACCAATTTTATCGTGCGTAATTTTTCCTTTGTTTGTTATTGTTTTATCTTTAGTTAAAGATTTTGCCATTACTTCTACTTTTACATTTGCTGTCGTTAATTCACCAAGACTTAAGTTCACTTCCATTTCTCCATTTTCATTTACACTTACATCTGTGCTCTTTGTACCATCTGAATATATTGTTTCTACACTTTTAAGTTGTACTTCATCTGGTAGCTTATCCGTTAATATTACATCTTCCATAGGTATTTCCGAAAGATTTGATATTGTGAATGTATATGTATATTTTTCTGCTGCAGAAATAGTTGTATTTGCTGGAATATTACACGTTTGTACAATGCTTACTCCTATTTTATTAATTGTATCTGTTAATGTTGGTATAGTTTCTGCATTTTTTCCATCTGCTTCGATGGTTCCTGTTATAGAAACGTCTTTTTTATAAACTCCATTTGGCAAATCTTTTACATTTAATTTAAGTGTTAATTGCCTATTTTTACCTCTTTCAATAGTTCCTAAATTTATCTGTAATGTATTACCCTTTACCACTACTTTATTAGGCGTTGTACCGCCTTCGTATGCAACAGATTTATATTCCATTTCTTCTGGTAAATTTATCTTTAATATTACATTTGTTGCATCATTTTCAAAGTCATTTGTACTAATATTTATTAAACATTCGTATATATCTCCAACTTGTATTTTCTCTTCATTATTTGCATTAATATTTACATTAAAGTAACTTATCTTTATAATGTTTGTTACTTCATTTGTTTCAGCTCTCATATCTTCATTATATTCAACTGTTGCTTTTAATTTTACTTGTTCGTCTTCAGCATCACTTCCAAGGTGCATGGTGTTAAACTCCAGTTCTTTTTTTATTGTTTGATTTGTTTTCATGTTTCCTATTTCTATTACCAATATTTTTTTCTGCTCTGTTATATTTTCATCAAATTCAACACCTTGTGCTTTTTGCTCTTCTACCCATTTTGAATATTCTTCCATTTGTTGTTTCATTTGTTCAGCCTGTTGTTTCCACATCGCCATTGCTTCTTCTTTGCTCATTTCTGATTTATCCCAATTTATGTTATCCCAATCCGGTTCTTCAGGCATTTCAAATTTTTGCAATGGCATTATTGTTCTTATTTTATAATTTTCGCCTTCTGTTGGTATGTACTCTAAGTTATTTGGAATTTCTATATTAATAGTTGTTCCCTCTGCTGAAATTGTTCCATTGTTGTTTATTGTAACTATATATTTAAGATGTTCTCCGGCTTTTACGCTTGCACCTTCTCCAAGCACTGATTCTAATTTAGCATTTAAAACAGCCTCTTTTCCGGTGTTTAATCCAATTTTAGTTGCAATAGCTTTATCTTCAATCTTTCCAGTGCTTATGTTGTTTGTAAAGTATATTCCATACATTTCAAATGCTTTATTCTCATAATCCAAATTAGCTGGAGCCTTTGCATTGTACGAAAACTTAAAAACATCTCCAGATTTTATATCATAATTTTTAAAGACAATCATATAAGATTTTACTTCTGCATAATTGGTTATTTCTTTAGTCCATGCATTTTCTGCATTTGATAAATCCTTCGTAGCATTTCCGTTTGTAGAATAATATATTTCTGCATTTTCTTCTGGCAAACCACTTAGTGTAATCTTCGATGACATTGGAATATCCATTGTTGTTCCTAAATCTTGTAATGTATCTACATCTCTATTTCCTTTGAACATTGTTCTTCCTAATATTACAGCATTGCTCAATGTGTTTTCATAATTATTTATAATATTCATCTCAAATGTTAACTCTTTTTCATTTGATTTTGCTTGTATTAACGCCTCTTTTGCTTCTCCATTTACAACTTCTAGCTTTTCATTTTCGTTATATCCTATTACACTATTTGTTGTTACAACTCCAGAAGGAGCAATATACTTTACGGTAGTTTTATTTTCTGATGTTGTCTTATTTTCATCACCATTTTGAGCAATAACTTTTATTTCTGTATTCATAGTTGGAGTAGTTTTTTCTAAAGTTATATCTGCCGCAATAACAATTGTTGCACCTTTTGCAATTGGATTATTAAAAGTTGTTTGTGTTCCTTCTAGTTGTACTTCTATAGTTTTAGTTCCGTCTTCATTATCATAAACCTTTGTTTCAGCGACTTTAAGTTCACCATCAAACATAACTTCTACTGCTATTATATCTAATTTTTCAATGTATTTCGGCATAATAATTTTAAAATTAGGATTTATAAACATAACATCATCAATACTATCGTTTTCTAATGTAACACCTATTGCAACAGCTTCATTAGTTGTAACTGTAGATAATCTATTGTTTTCTAATTCTATACTTACCTTTTGTGATGGTTCTTCTAACTTTGTAACCATTTCTGTCGTTTCATTTAAAACAGCTATATCCGAATTCTTAGCAACAACATTTAATGAAGATTTTAAGTTTGTAAATTCTTTAATTTCTTCTATGCTATAATCATTGTCTTTTGCGATCGCTTTTGTAATTTCAAAATTCAAGCTTCCTTCAGTTTGTGGTTTTGATATTTCTAATACAATATTTTCGATTTTAAATGATGTCAAATCAACTTTAATTTCATCTTGTTCTGCTTTTGTATCTTTATCAATTGTACTTAAAAGTGTTCCATCTTTAGATTGAATTTCAATCTTACCATCTACTCCCAATACATTATCAAATTCTTGTTTTGATATTTTTAATTCTTTGTTATACGTATTTGCTTTATATTCTTGTTCTTTACTTGTTGTAAACTTATCATCGTTTTGCGAAATTGTAAAAGAATCTATTAAATTTGAATATGCAATATTTAATGTATATTTATTTGAAATTTCTGTTTCTCTTTTATTCTCCTCAGCAGTAACTTTATTGTTATACATGTACCCTTTGTAAATGCCACCATTAGGGTTTTCTAATGTAATATCTGCAATTTCTCCTAGTTTTTCTTTTTGTACTTGTTCTGCTATTGTTTCTTTTTTTATTGTTAATTCATTATTACTATATAATGTAATTTCCGAATTTAACTTATAATTCAATTTTATGGATGTTTCTTTTATTTTTTCATATGCTTTAGCAGAATAAATATATGTAACTATATATTTTTGTGGCTTGTTTTTTTGCCATTGTATCTTATTATTTTTTATTTCATTGTTTTCTTTTATCATTAAGGATCCGTTTTTTTCATCATATGTAGTATTTTCTTTATTAAGTTCTTTTGTTATTTCTTCTGTGTTATTTATAACTGATACTTTCTCTGGATATTCCCCTGCAATTTGTGGAATACTAATGTTTATATTTGTTTTCTTAACTGGTAAAACGTAGTTTTTTACGTTCGTTGTTACTTTTCCTTGAACAATTATTTTGTTTCCTTCATTTGATGCATATGGAATATATTTGATTGTTTCATAGTTTAATTCTGTCTCCACATTTTTGGCAGTCCACTCTGTATGAAGAACTATTTCTTTTTCAACCTTTGTTTCTTTGGCATCTGTATTTACAAATGTGCAAGTAAGTTTAATTTTATTATCCCTGCTAAAATTGTCTTCGCCTATCTCCTCTTTAATGATTGGATTAATATATATTTGCTCCGAAATTTGCTCTTTATTTGTTATCTGTCCGAATGTAATTTTCTTGTTTTCTGCATCAAAATTCTGAATCTTTTTAGCCACTGTTGTTTGGGCTGCATTACCATTTTCATTTGTATTTTCATCATTTATTTGATCTACTTCAAAGTTTGAAGAAGAAAAATCTATTGCAAGATCTTTAACATAGCCACTCTTTTTTAATGATACAGCAATATTTAGCTTAGTATTTTTCTCGTCAATATTTAATGTTGCACTGTGTTTTCCATTGGTATACTGCACATCAAAATCTACACTTCCATCTTTTGATGTAGTGTTTTGATTCTCTAACTCCTTTTCACTTAAAAATACTTCTGCAGCATAGCTTACTACCGACCACGAATTTGCAAATATAATTACTAGGGCTAACACTGCGGCTATAAACTTAGATATTTTTGCTTGCATATTTTCCTCCAATTTTCACTCTTAAGTTATATATATTTATTATTACATTTTTAATTTATGTTTTGCAATGGATATTTTTTCCTTGCCTAGTGTACAACTGAAATTCGCTTGCGGAAAGGGTTAAAAGCACTTTTATTAAATTTTTATTACATTTTTTTGCACGTAATTTGTTGTGAGATATTTTATGTTAAAATTTAGAGTCAAATAAAGGCTTGTTTTTAAGCATTTTAGCGTTTTTGTCATTTTTATGTAAATCTTGTTTCATATTTATTTTGCTTGATTTCCCTATGATTTTTTCTGTTTTGTAATAATTTTATTATTTTTGAATATTTAGAGTGAAAAATTCATACAATATAGTATGAACTTACAATCAAGGTCTATCAAAAGTAAATTATCTTGTTAACGAAAACTATTATATATTAAATTTAAAAACAATAATTTAGCTGTTTATGCTAGCTTTTAAATTGCACAAAATATGGGCAAATGCAAATTTTTTTCAAATTTTATTGACAAGTATGTATATAAGTTGTATAATTAAAAAAGTTCATACATCGCGGGATGGAGCAGTTGGCAGCTCGTTGGGCTCATAACCCAAAGGTCGGTAGTTCGAGTCTATCTCCCGCAACCAAATATAGCAAGCTCTAAAGAGCTTGCTAATTTTTTATATTAAACAAAGTGATGGGTATTTTTTGTAACAATTATTTAAACTTTCTATTGCATTTGTTGTATACATTATTTTTCTTGTCTCTGGTCCATATTTATAGAATGGTTGTATGTTTTCCCAATTATTTATCCAATTGTCTAACGATACTCTTCTTTTGCTCCATTTTTCTTCTAATTCAATTAAATTATTATATCCTGCTTCTTCCTGTTGTTGCTTGATATATTTGCTTTAAATCTTGAGCTAATTCTTTTCTATCCTTATATGATACATACTGCAATGTATTTCGTATCATATGCACTATACATCTCTGGAATTCTGTCATTGGATATACTGCTCCTATGGCTTCCTTTAACCCTTTTAAACCATCTGAACACATTATTAATATATCTTTTACTCCTCGATTTTTTATTTCATTTAATATACTTGTCCAATACTTTGCACTTTCTGATTCTCCTATATAAAATCCAAGTATCTCTTTTTCTCCTGTCATTGTTACTCCTAATGCTATGTATACTGCCTTTTTTACTACTATTCCATCTTGTTTTACATTGAAATATGTTGCATCTACGAATACTATTGCATATTGCTCTTCTAACTGCCTCTTTTGCCATTCTCGTATCTCTGGTATTATCTTATCTGTTATTGCGGTTACCATATCTAGACTTACTTTTACTCCATAAAGTTCTTGCATTTCTTCATATATATTTTGATTTGACATTCCTCTTGCATACATTCTTATTATTTTTTCTTCAATGCTTGATATATCTTTTTGTCCTTTTTCTACTATTATTGGATCAAATGTTCCTTGTCTGTCTCTTGGCACATTTAATGTTATATCTCCCTCTGTTGAATGTACTGTCTTTGGGCTATATCCATTTCTATAATTTTCATTATTTTCTATATATTCGTTTTTTTCATATCCTAAATGTTCTGTTAATTCTGCATTCAACATTTCCTGTATTGTATCCTTAAATAAATCCTTTATTGCTTCTTGTATGTCTCCTGTTGTTTTTAAATCATTGCTTTTTATAAATTCCTGTATTAATTTTCTTCTTTCTTCACTTATTTTTTCTCTTTTTGCCATATTTAAAACCTCCTTATGACTTTTTTATTTTATCATAAGAAGGCTTATTTTTAAACTTTACACAATTTTTTCTATATACTCAAATAACCAAAATTGTTAGACGTTTTCATCTAACAATTTTGGTTCATTTTATTTTGAATGTCACTGA
>ENA-OPBF01000467-OPBF01000467.1-human-gut-metagenome-genome-assembly--contig:-NODE-467-length-31393-cov-10.228477_pt1 | contig 31393 bp, 28 predicted proteins | sample MGYA00241067_ERZ501450 | MGnify/ENA primary metagenome ERZ501450 (study PRJEB25962, sample SAMEA2042516) | human gut metagenome | biome: human gut; feature: human-associated habitat; material: faeces... | reverse complement strand
TTTTTCCACTAATCACATGTGGCAGAATGTATAAAGTCAGATGATTTTGAAAAAAGCAAAAAAAGAAGCACTGACCATTCTGATAGTCAGTGCTTGTAAAATGATTATTCTTTCATTACAGGTCAAGCGAATAATAGTAACAAAACAACTTATTGAATTTCCACAAACGTCTTATAAAAATCATATGTCTTTCCGTTTTCTTGTGCACAGAGAAGAAAGCGGCTGATGATTGCACCGGTACGGTACGTTTCCTGAATGTATACCAAGTGTTCGGGCAGATCGTTAGGAAAACCGGTTGTCACTTCTTCTTTCATCAAAAAAGTTATATATCTGGCAGATTGTTTTTGCCAAAGAATACTGGATTCCGGAAAGGATGAACTCATGTCAGCAGAGACTGTAATCCCCCGTTGTTCCTGTGGCAGGGATTGTGAATCCTGCACCCTTGTATATAGATAAGGATTTTCAATATACCGGCATAGCTTATCTCTTTCAATCAAGTCAAAGGAAACAACACAGTCTGTATCAATATCTGTTTCCTGATACGGCTGTGCTTTCAGCATTTCCAGCATTTCCACTGCCTGCATATGATAGCGCAGCTTCTTCATACGTCTTGTAAGCATCTCCTGCTGTCGTTTTAGTTCTACTATTTTTTCGGCAAACAATTCTTGATGCTGTTTCGGTGTAGAAGCTTCCATACCACAGATTTCCTTCAACTGTAATCCAAGATTTTTATAAAAAATCACATCGGAAATTGTCATTAAATCTTCAATCGTGTATTCCCGATATTGGTTTTCGGATTTTTTTCCGGGATGTAAAACGCCTTTGTCCTCCCAATATCTAAGAGTAGATGCCGATATATCAAAAAATCTGGCTATTTCACCGATTTGAAATTTTCTGTCCATAAATATTCCCTTCCTGTTTTCAAAACATACTTACTGTTATTTCCCTACTATAGCATTTTTTCTATTGACCTTCAATCTACTTGAAGGTTTATCCTATGATCAGGAGGGAAACTATCATGGAAAACACTTTAATTTTTACTTCGGAAAAAGAGGTACGCTTCGGAAAACTATTGAAATTTATTATTCCGACATATCTGACTTCACTCTTTAACACAGTTTATACCATTATTGACGGGATCTTTGTGTCTGCATATGTTGGTACCGATGCTTTAGCTTCTATTAACATCATTTACCCTATTGTGAACGTATTAACCGGAATCGCACTTGTATTTGCAACCGGAGGCAGTGCCGTTGCAGCTTTGCACATTGGTGGTAACAGAAAAGCAGAAGCAGACCGTTCCTTTTCTGTCAGTACGGTTGCAGCCATCCTGCTTGGGTGCCTTATTTCCCTGCTGGTTCTTGCAAACCTGTCTGCAATCCTGTCCCTGCTCGGTGCGACTGACATAACGATAGCAGGCTGTATAACATACGCACGTTGGTGGCTTCTTGCTGCTCCTGTTGTAATCGGAAAAGAACTGTTTACATATTTTATCCGTGTGGACGGTGCTCCCACATACAGTTTTCTGACAGCTTTATCCGGTGGTATTTTGAATATCATTCTGGACTATGTTCTGGTCGGACGTATGCACATGGGAATCTATGGTGCGGCACTGGCGACGATTCTTGGACTGGTATTATCATTTACGATGGGAATTTATTACTTTATCCGTAAACATAAATATCTTTCCTTTACTCTGCGTAATTTATCCCTACACGAAGCAATACACTGTATGATAAATGGCGCATCTGAATTTGTCGATCAGCTTGCCATAGCAATTACAACCATCGTATTTAACCGCACTGCACTCTCCTTTGCCGGTGAAGATGGTGTTGCAGCGGTTTCCATTATCATGTATCTGCAATTTTTATTTATCGGAGTCTACTTTGGTTTTTCTATGGGCATGGCACCTGTACTAAGTTATGCATATGGAGATCGAAAAATCAGTATCTGCCGAAAATTAGAGGGGTATGCTCATCGCTTTTTTATAGCAGCTCCGATCATCATTTATGCACTTACCTACTTTCTCGCTCCAGCAGGTGTGTCCTGTTTTACAGATAAATCCAGTCCCGTATTTTCCCTTGCTGTATCCGGAATGAGGATTTATGGACTTGGTTTTCTGTTTTCAGGAATCAACATTTACGCTGCTGTTCGGATGATGGCATATGGGAAGGGATATTTCTCCGGTCTGATCACATTTTTACGTTCATTTGCATTATTGCTTTTATTTCTGGCTGTGCTTCCTCGTATATTTGGTCTTGCAGGAGTATGGCTCGCCGTTCCTGTAGCAGAAGCTCTGACCTTACTCGTTTCTGTATGGTTTCTGCGACCGATTCAACCATAAAAAGGAAAGGTTGTTCCATAATCGTTCAATATTATTCACTCTGAAAGCAAATGGATAGCCACCTGATTTCATCGCAAATCAAGTGGCTATCTGATTTATCCGATACTCGCAGAAATATTCAATACTTCTTTTGTCTGGGAATTGAAGGTCACTGTATATTCATACACCTCACCTTTTTCAGGCGAACTGGTTTTCAATGCTGTAACACTTACAATATTTTCATATGCTGCTTCCTGCTTCTGTTCGGAATCCAGCGGTACAAACTCCTTTTCACTGATTTGTTTTCCAACACTATAAGAAAAATCGTCCTCATCAATGTCAACCGCATACTCGTTAGAAATCATCTGATTTGCCTCTTTAATAATCTGTTTTTCTTCTTTAGAATACGCACTATCCTTTGTTCCACATCCTGAAAACGTCCCGATCACCAGTACTGTGGAAATCAGTATACTCAAAATCCTCTTCATCTTTTAAATCCTTTCATTACTCTGATATACTTTACGGAAAACTGCCTTTTTGTAGGAAACATTAATAATAAAATAAACTACGGTCTGCACTGCAAACAACACAATGGTACATCTGAAAGCGACAGGCACATTAGAAACGATTACATATTGCTCACTGATTGCAATTCCAATCCACAGATATGCTACTGCGACAAGAAATGGTATCCACAAGATCAGAGAAGTCACTTTACTAAGTGCTGCAGATAATTCTTTTTTTGACAGACCGATTTTTACAATTCCTCTATACTTCTTACACTCTGCTTCCAGCTCCGAATAGAGTCTGGAATAGATAAAACTTGCAACAGCAAGAATGAATGTAAAGCACAGCATACTTCCAATGTATAAGGTCAGGTTGTTCTGCAGCTGCGTAGAGTGATAATAACTGTATGCATCGATTACATTAGCATCTCTGGACTCAATCGTAGAGTTCAGCTTATTTTTTATTGTTTCCGGACTATCGCTGTTCGTTTCCCAATTATCATAGAGAAATGCCGTGATAGTTATATTTTTCATCTGCGGCTGCAATGCTTCAAAAACAGCATCATTTAAAACACAAATACTGCTGGTAAAACCAGACAAAGTGATGATGGAATCCGTATTTCCCTCTACGGATAATGTCAGACCATTTTCTTCAAAAAATGTCTGCATTGCAGATGGAACTGTTGTTATTGTTTCTCCTGCATTTCCTGTAACGAGAAAAACTCCGTCTTTTGAAACTGCCACCGGTTCTCTGTCCAGAAACTCCATCATTTTATTATATTCACTGGCAGAAATGATTGCTTTACGAGACTCCTCCGATTCGCTGTACCACAGATCAAAGGCTGCCTCCTGATATCCTGGCAGGTTTTGCAGTTCCTTTTCAATCACAGCCAGATCGCCGGAAACATCCGCATTTTCTGTCCATGCATTGTAACTCATGGCATATGGCATGATCTTTTCCGTTTCCTCTTTCACGCTTGTTGACATGGAAAACAAAATAATGATGGCAAAAAATGAAATAGCATACAACACGGCTGAAATTGTCATTGCCTGTGTATTTGCCCGCATTTTCGCTTTCTTGTCACTGCTGTAGAGCAGACGCCCTTTTGCGTGACTGCCTTTAGTAAGAGCAAGGACTATGCGCATTCCATATGCAAACAGCAGATATGTCCCGAGAACAACCGTAAAAAGCATGGCAAAAGATGTAATAAAGCTTTCCTGTATGTCTTTCGCCATCTGTGTTTTGCCTGCAAAAACACTTGTCAACAAGACCACTAAGATGAAAAAGATAATAAGGAAGGGCAATAACTTCTGAGGCGCTTCACCGGTCACCTCTGTTTTTAACAGCCGCACGACTTCTTTTTTGCGGATCAGCTTCGGTGTAAAAAAAGCAATAGATAGAAATACAAGCCCCAATGCGATCATGGTTACAACAATTGCCTGTATCGGAAAATAAAACGTAAAATCAGTTACACCGATGACCTTATTGGCAATGTCGAGAAAGAATTTCGAAAACACCAGTCCCAGAATGATACCTGTTATGATGGATACAAATCCAACAACCATATTTTCCAAAAATATAAGCTTATTCAACTGCTTTTTAGATGCTCCCAAAATCGTGATCAAACCAAATTGTTTGCTTCTGCTTTTCAAAAAGCATGCTACAGAATAAGAAATAAAACAAATAGTAAATCCAATTGACAGAATTTCTCCTGCTATAAGAATCAATCCCATTGTACTTTGTTTATCTACGATGCTCATAGCAGGATGGAAAGATAAAACCGTAAACAGGAAGAAAACAAATACAGAAAATACGCAATTTACAAAGTAAAATATATAATTTCTTCTGTCACGACTGATATTTTTACGGGCAAAATCAAATAATGTCACGTGGCTCACCTCCCAAAAGGCTCATGGCGTCAGCAATTTCCTGCTGAAAAGCTCTTCGATTTCCACCAGAGACAATCTCCTGATACAGCTGTCCGTCCTTGATGATCAGCACTCGCTTACAATAGCTTGCCACAAAAGAATCGTGGGTTACCATCAGGATGGTGGCATTTTGTGTTTCATTCAGCATTTGGAAAAGTTCCATAACATCCTTTGTTGCCTTAGAATCCAGATTTCCGGTTGGTTCATCAGCTAACAGCAGTGATGGATTGGTTACAACTGCACGGGCAACAGCGGTTCGCTGTGCCTGACCTCCGGATATTTCAAAGGTCCGTTTCGAAAGAAGCTGCTGTATTCCCAGCATCTTAGCAACTTCCTCCGTGCGTTTTTTGATTTCAGGAACAGGAATCCCCTCCAATGTCAATGGTAACATGATATTCTCCCCAACTGTCAGTGTATGAATCAGATTAAAATCCTGGAATACAAAACCAAGCGTACTACGTCTGAAATGTGCCAGTTCATCATCATTCATTTTATGAGGATCTTGTCCATCAATGCTTACATTACCGCTGGTAGGATGATCAATCGTTGAAACTACATTCAAGAGGGTACTCTTACCACTTCCTGACGGTCCCATGATTGCCACAAACTCACCTTTTTCAATACTAAAATTAATATCACTCAAAGCCGTATATGGAACCTTTCCCTCATATATTTTTCCAAGATGTTTTGTTGTTAATATAGACATTTTTAAACCTCCGTTATTACTTGAAGAAATAACTCATTAGTCTTTCTTGTTCTGTACTCAATATAGCAGACTTTATCATAAATAAAAATCGAGAAAGATTACAGAACATGACAATTTTGTAATCTTTCTCGAAATGTTGAAACAATTTATGATTGATCTTATTTGTGGTTGCTAAAATAGATTGTAAACGTACTTCCTTTTCCTAATTCTGACTGCACTTCAATGGTGTGTCCCAGATAATCTAAAATCTGCTTTACCATATACAAACCCAATCCACTGGATTCTCCGCGCTGTCTCCCATTCTGACCGGTGAAGAACAAATCATAAATCCGTCTGATATCACGGGGATCTATCCCACAGCCTTCATCCTGAATATGCAAGACAGCGGAATCTCCCCTATTCTCAGCACAAATGACGATTTTTCCACCTTCATTGCTATACTTGAGTGCATTCGTCAAAAGCTGGTACAAGACAAACCGCAGCCATTTGGTATCGCTATAAACCACAAGCTCCTCCATCACTGCAAGCTTTGGAAAAATGCCCTTTGTGATGAACGAGCTTTTCAGCTCATTGATGCAGTCTTTGCAGACACTATTCAGATTGACCTTTTCCGAATGAAAATCATTTTTTATTTCATCCAGTTTATACATATTTAAAACCTGATCCAGGTCATATTGTATCTGCGATGCTGAATGTGCTATTTTAGAAAAATCAGAATCACCTTTTTTGTTTTCTGAGATCAGACGGATTACAGACAGAGGTGTTTTAAGCTGATGCACCCACCGATAGATCATGACCTTGCTCTGCTTTTGCTGCTCCTCCAGACGAGTTATACGACTTAGATATATGCGGTGCTGCTGCTCAACCAACTCCCGATAATGCTGTTCCTCACGTCCTTTCGGTTCTCTGATCAGGAAATCTTCCATAGCCTTATCTTCATCACAAAGTATTTCATAAAAGTCCCATGTTGAATATAATCTGTAGAGCAGAAAGCAAAACAGAACAAATAAGGATAGTAATGCATAATACCACCATGCTCCCCCGGGATTCTCATTGATCACAGTTAAATAAACAGTCATAATGAAAGTTGGCGCTGCCAGAAAAAGAAGAATTACCCATAAATGATCCAGAAAAAAACATTTTAAATGTCTTACAAAACGTTTATTTTTCATCTCCATCATCTCCCAAACGATATCCTATGCCTCTGACTGGTTTTATGTTCAACGTAGATCCGATACCGTCTAAGCGTTTACGGATCCTGCTGATGGTCACATTTAAAGTGTTTTCCTCCACAAAATTATCATTATCCCAAATTTCATTCAGAAGATCTTCGCGGCTTACGACATCCGGATAGTTCTGAAACATGATCCGTATTACGCCTGCTTCTGTCTTAGATAATTCCGTTTCCTTCCCATTGCACCGAAGTACCAGACGATTTTGTGAAAAGCTACAGTCTCCACAACTCAAATCATTCGTAACAGCTGTGACATATTCACCATAAGTACGGCGAAGAATGGCTGTAACCTTTGCTGTAAGCACATCCAGTGAAAACGGCTTTGTCACATAATCGTCTCCACCATTCATCATCGCATACACCTGATCCGAATCTGCATTACGGGAAGACAGAAAAATAATCGGACAGGAACTTTTTTCTCTGATTTTTCCGCACCAGTAAAATCCATCATAGGCAGGCAGATTAATATCCAACAGCACCAGATGTGGTTTTGCTTTTTCAAATTCTTTTAAAACATTATGGAACTCTATACATTTTTCAATAGTAAATCCAAATTTCTCCAAATGGCGTGAAACCAATTCTGCAATATCTGGATCATCCTCTACAATCATAATTTTATAATTCATACATCACCTGTATTCTAAATATCCTTTCTCACCATCCATCTGGGACTTCACAAACACTTCATTCACATTCAAGTACACCTTGGTGTATTTATTTTTCAATTATTGACTTCATAATAACATACTCCCTCTATCTGGTACAACTTCAATATTCTCTATTAGTTCTCTTCTCATATCCAAAATCCCCCTTATACATAGATTAGTTCCTGCTTAATAATTTCGGCAGCCCGATTACGGATACTGTTACAGTGGCGTACCCATTCCATAGGATTCTGTCTCATCAGTTTCTCTGTAACTCCCTCCGCACTTCGTATCTGAGCCTCAATCAGCTCAAACCGCTCCTTTGCCTGTTCATTCAGATCTGCCAGGTAGCTGTCCAGTTTCCCAGTCAACAGAAGATAAGAATACATACCTGATTTATAGTTTTTCATATATTCTTTTCGAAGCATTCCCCAGTACCCAATCGGTCTGGTTTCTTCCGGTAATGATAGCACTGGCAGGTAATAATCTCCTACCAACACATAATCTAATCCATTCCTGTCATCATGTAGTATTTTTCTCTGATTGCTCATGTTCTTCTCCTCCATCAAATCTTTCTCTTCTCTCTCAGATATGCTTCAAATATACTTCTTCGAATCAACACCTTTTTCCCAATTTTATATACTGCCCCTGCTTCATGTGCCATACGGACAACGGGTTTGATTCCCAGTCTGTAGTATTCGCACGCCATGTTATAGGTCACGTAATCATGGCGCATAAATTCCAGATCTTCATCATCGATTTCATCTGAAAACATCCATACATTACCGCTCATCCGTCTTCTTCTCCTTATCATTTCCTGTTGCCGGTTCATGAAAACGCTCCAGATAGTCATCAAAAATATCCCGGTTAATCAATACGGTTCCATCTATTCTGTAAATTGCACCTGCATCACTGGCGAGTTCAAAAAGTTTCTTATGAGAAATGCTGTAAATAATCTCTGCCTGTTGATAACGCAGATACTGTCGGCGTAATTTTCTAAGCTGCTCTGGTACTTCCTTCATACTTGTAATTGGTTTATAACTTTTACCCATGATGTTTTCCTCCAAAATTAGATTTGCTGTTTTACAGAAGCTGACTGCCGGGATATAACTTTCCAGGGCCGAATCATCAGACGCGCCACTGGCGCCTCTTTGATATGCAACGCAAAAAAGCACCTCTTAGATTAACTCTAAGAAGTGCTCTTACTTCATTGCCAAACCTGTGTCCTTTCACCTGAAATTCGTCATGCTTCATAACGATTCATTATTATCCCAAATTTTGTTGTCAAATTGTTGTCAAATGCGGTCTGACATCATGGTTTTAGACATTTAATATTTAATTTTAGTACAGCTTTGCACCAGCCGGAATGTGGTTATCAACCATCAGAAGATGAAGTTTTTCTTCGCCCTCTTCCTCATGAATTGCACTGAGAAGCATTCCACAAGATTCAATTCCCATCATGGCTCTCGGTGGCAGGTTGGTGATTGCAATTAAGGTCTTTCCAACCAGTTCTTCCGGCTCGTAATAAGCATGAATACCGCTTAAAATCGTACGATCTGTGCCTGTTCCGTCATCCAGAGTGAACTGTAACAGCTTCTTGGATTTCTTAACTGCTTCACATGCTTTTACCTTTACAGCTCTGAAATCAGACTTGCTGAAAGTATCGAAATCAACCATTTCTTCAAATAATGGCTCAACTTTTACTTTGGAAAAATCAATCTTCTCAACTGTTTTTTCAGCCTCTGCCGGTGCTGCTGCACCAGACTGAGCTGCATTATTTGCTTCGTTCTTTGCAGCACCCTGGGACTTCATTGTCGGGAACAGAAGTACGTCACGAATTGCCTGGCTGTCTGTCAGGAGCATAACGAGACGGTCGATTCCGTATCCGATACCACCTGTTGGCGGCATACCGATCTCCAGTGCATTCAGGAAGTCTTCATCTGTGTGGTTGGCTTCCTCATCACCTGCGTCTGCAAGAGCATCCTGTGCTTTGAAACGCTCTCTCTGATCGATCGGGTCGTTGAGCTCGGAATATGCATTACACATTTCCCATGTATTGATAAAGAGCTCGAAACGCTCTACCTTGTTCGGATCGGAAGGTTTCTTCTTGGTCAGCGGAGAGATCTCGATCGGATGATCCATGATAAATGTCGGCTGGATCAGCTCTTTCTCACAGTACTCCTCGAAGAAGAGGTTGATGATATCACCCTTCTTATGGCGATCCTCATACTCGATATGATGCTCGTCAGCAAGCTTCTTGGCTGCCTCATCATCTGCTACTTCGTCAAAGTCGATTCCTGCATATTTCTTGATGGCATCGTTCATGGTCAGACGTGCGAAAGGCTTTCCAAGATCGATCTCGATACCATTGTAGGAAATCTTTGTGGAACCGCAGACCTTCTCTGCAAGGTAACGGAACATGGACTCTGTCAGCTCCATCATTCCCTCATAATCAGTATATGCCTGATAAAGCTCCATCAGAGTGAACTCCGGATTGTGACGGGTATCAACACCCTCGTTACGGAATACACGGCCGATCTCGTAAACTCTCTCAAGTCCGCCTACGATCAGTCTCTTAAGATAAAGCTCCAGGGAAATACGAAGCTTAACGTCTTCGTTCAGTGCGTTATAATGTGTCTCAAATGGTCTTGCAGCTGCACCGCCTGCGTTGGAAACCAGCATTGGTGTCTCAACTTCCATGAAGTCACGTCCTGCAAGGAAGTTACGGATCTCCTTAAGGATCTGGGAACGTTTGATGAATACATTCTTGCTGTCCTGGTTCATGATAAGATCCACATATCTCTGACGATAACGGGTATCTGTATCTGTCAGTCCGTGGAATTTCTCAGGAAGGATCTGTAAGCTCTTGGAAAGAAGAGTCATCTTCTCTGCATGAATGGAGATCTCACCTGTTCTTGTTCTGAAAGCAAATCCCTCCAGACCAAAAATATCGCCAATATCAGATTTCTTGAAATCTGCATAGGAATCGGTTCCAATGGCATCTCTTGCCACATAAACCTGAATGTTACCCTGTAAATCCTGGATATTGCAGAAAGAAGCTTTTCCCATTACACGCTTGAACATCATACGTCCTGCGATTGATACATGGATCGGGCTTGCGTCCATGATGCTTCTTCTTTCTTCATAATCCTTCTTCTGAGCCTCTTTTACCTGCTCTTCATCAAGACCTGTTACATCAAGCTCCTTGCGATCTTTGAGAAGCTCTGCCTCATGTGCTTCATAGAGATTCTTTACCTCAAGGGAATGATGTGTCTGATCAAATTTTGTGATCTGAAACGGGTCCCTGCCATTTGCCTGAAGGTCTGCCAGTTTGTCACGACGTACCTTAAGCAGCTGGTTTACATCCTGCTTCTTCTGCTCTGCCACTTGTTGGCCTCCTTAATCTATCTGTCGTTCAAGCGGATCTGTGCGATCCGCTCCGTTGTCTGCTTTATACGTTTCTCTGGATCTCAAGAACCTTGTATTTCATGATTCCGGACGGCATCTCAACCTCAACGATATCGTTGGTGTGTGCACCGATCAGTGCTTTACCTACCGGAGACTCATTGGAGATCTTTCCCTCAAGGCTGTTAGCCTCTGTGGAACCTACGATCTTCAGCTCCATATCTTCCTCAAATTCATAATCATGAACCTTAACCTTGCAGCCTACGCTGATTCTGTCAAGATCGACTTCGTCCTCTACTACAACCTCAGCGTTCTTGAGGATCTTCTCGATCTCCTCGATACGTGCCTCGATATCTCTCTGCTCATCCTTTGCTGCATCGTACTCTGCGTTCTCAGAAAGGTCTCCCTGCTCTCTAGCCTCTTTGATCTTTCCTGCTACTTCTTTTCTCTTAACAACTTTCAGATCGTGCAGCTCGTCTTCCAGTTTTCTAAGTCCTGCGTATGTGAGTAAGTTCTTCTTTGCTTCTTCCATTTTGCCTTACTTCCTTTCAAAACCGTGCTGTTTTTTCTGAAAAAAATACAGCTTCGGATATTTCTGTTGCTACCATTCCCAAGAGCTCTTTTTTCTAAAAAAGAGCGTAAAAATCTCAGGATATTCACAATTCCTGTATTATACCGAAAAGCCCCAGTATTGTCAAGCATTCCACGTCGAAAAAGGGTCCCTGAAATATGCAAAAAAAGCCGCGCGAAATCTCAGATTTCAACACGGCTTTTCTATATTATCCTGCCCGGTCTGATTCCTTATTTCTTCTCCGGAAAAAGATCTTTATAACGATTAGTCACCATCTGTGTCTGATACTCAAAATCCTGTTTATGCTGATTGACCAGTGTAGAAAGGATGATCCCGGAAAACCAGCAGATGATAGCTGTCAGAATCACAAACCCGCTGACGATCAGTGTTGGGATCTTTTCCACTGTCCCAACCTCCAGAAAATGTACCAGCACCGGAATAAAGAATACCATTCCCACCACAAACAGCACTGCTGCGATAAGGGAGAAGAACTCCAGCGGCTTGTAATTCTTGAACATTTTCACAATAGTCTTCAGGACCTTAAATCCATCTGCATAAGTATTCAGCTTGGACTCACTTCCCTCCGGCCTGTCACGATATTCAATGACTACATTCTCAACCTGCATGTTCTTATCGATGGCGTGGATCGTCATCTCTGTCTCGATCTCAAAATTCCTGGAAAGTACCGGGAATGTTTTTACAAAGCGGTAACTCATGGCACGGTAACCTGTCATGATATCCTTGATGTTGCTTTTAAAAAGACGGTTAATGGAACCTCTTACGATGCTGTTTCCAAAGTTGTGGAAAGGTCTCTTGTTCTCTGTAAAATATGTAGAAGAAAGGCGGTCACCAACTACCATGTCTGTGCCTTTCTCCAGAACCTTGCTGCACATTTCAGCTGCAAACTCTGCCGGATAAGTATCGTCACCATCTACCATAAGATAACACTGCGCATCGATATCCCGAAACATACTGCGGATCACGTTTCCTTTTCCCTGCTGATACTCATAACGGACAACTGCCCCTTCTTTTCTGGCAATCTCGTCTGTTCCATCTGTAGAGTTATTATCATATACGTAGATCACAGCTTCCGGAAGTGCTTTTTTCATATCGCGGATAACCTTTGCTACCGTCTTGCTTTCGTTGTAGCAAGGAATTAAAACTGCTATTTTATCTGCCATTATTTTTCTCCTGTAAAACAAAAAAACTTTCTGCGGATTCCCGCTAACTGACTGTAGCACGCGCCCCGCTCCTTGTCAATAGAACGTTTCGTTTTCTCCGGCATACTTTTCTCTTTTATCGCTCCAGTACCATGTCTGTAAGCTTTTTCAGCTCTTCATAGCTTGAAATATTATTAGATTCTCTCCGGATTCCCGCACTGTGGCGCATACCGGCTGTATACCAGGCTACATGCTTCCGCATTTCACGGATCCCGATATACTCACCCTTGATTGCGATCTGATCTTCGGCATGGCGCAGGATCATCTCGCAGACTTCCTCTGCGGTTGGTCTGGAAAGCTTTTCCCCTGTGTGGAAATAGTGGTTCAGCTCCCGGAAGATCCACGGGTTCCCACGTACTGCACGGCCGATCATCACCGCATCGCAGCCAGTCTCTTTAAACATGGCTTCTGCAGTTTCCGGTGAAACGATATCTCCGTTTCCTATCACCGGAATAGTCACCGCTTCCTTCACCCTGCGGATAGCATCCCAGTCCGCCTGGCCGGAATAATACTGCTGTCTGGTCCTTCCATGAACTGCGATGGCTGCTGCACCTGCATCCTCCACCCGTTTTGCGATCTCCACCACATCCACCGGCGTATTTTCATCAAAGCCAATGCGGACCTTCACCGTTACCGGCTTGGAAACTGCTCCGGAAACACTGCGGACGATCTCTTCGATCAGCTGAGGATCCTTCAGAAGAGCTGAGCCCTCGCCATTATTTACCACCTTGGGAACCGGACATCCCATATTGATATCGAGAATGTCAAAGGGACGCTCCTCAATGCTTTTTGCCACCTCTGCCATAAGGTCCGGCTCGCTGCCGAAAAGCTGCATGGATACCGGATGCTCCCCGGGATCGATCTCCATCAGCGCCTCTGTATTCTTATTATGAAAAGAGATTGCCTTGGCACTGACCATTTCCATACAGATCAGGCCTGCACCCTGCTCCTTGCAAAGTCTTCGAAATGCCAGATCCGTAACCCCTGCCATCGGTGCAAGCACAAAGGGGTTCGGTATCTCCACATTTCCGATCTTCCACTGCATCTTCATGGATCATTCCTCAACGGCATCTGCTTTTTTCTGCAGTTCCTCATCCGGGATATCTCCCAGGAAAAATACCTTGTAATACATTTCCAGAGATTCCAGAAGCTCTCTTTTGTCCCGCTGGAGTTCCTTGATCTTCAGTGCACTTCCGATCTCGTCAAAACGGGCATCTGCCTCCAGGGCTTCTGTCTTAAACTGCAGACTGCCGTCCTCATCAAATTCCAGTGTCAGGATCCCGCCTACATCCTCTGTGAAAAGCACACACATGATCTGCAGCTCCTGCTTTACCGTCTCAGGAAGAGACGCAAAATCCTGGTTAAAATAATATTTCTGCTCATAAGAGCTTGCTCCGCAGAGCACAATGTTATCCTGATACATAAAATCTCCTTTATTTATAACTTGACACTCCCCGCAGCTAAAGCAGGGAGATTCTTGTTTTTTCCACTACTGCAATAAAACATCAACGGAAAATCGCTGCCGGAAATTTTATCCGATCTGTGCTGCATGTTTTACACATAGCTGTATAAACCACGTACAGAAACCTCTCCGGAATTTACTTCCTCGACTGTACCGTCTGCACGCTCTACCAGAAGCTCTCCGCCGGCATTGATCCCTCTTGCGATCCCCTCATATGGATCATTCTGATCCAGTACACGTACCGGCTGGTTCAGATTGGCCAGCATTTTCTCATAATCCGGTTTCAGGCCGCTGAGATCCTCTGTCTGTACAAATCTCTCATAATTTTCCTCAAAATGCTTCATCACAAGTCCGACTACCTGTGCCCGGTCAAAGGGATGTCCGCTTTCCAGATACAGAGAGGTAGCCTTATCTGCCATTTCTTCCGGGAAGCTTTCCATATTTACGTTAATCCCGACTCCGATAACTGCACAGCCGATCTTATCCTGCTTCATGGTCATTTCGGTTAAGATACCGCAGATCTTTTTGCGGGAAACAACTACATCGTTAGGCCATTTGATCCCTACCTCAAGACCGAGCTCTGCTACTGCCTGTGCAACTGAAAGTCCCATAACAAGTGTCAGCATCGGCGCCTTCTGTGGAGAAAATTCCGGGCAGATAAGGATACTCATAGTAATGGCACTGTCCGGCGGCGCACTCCATCGTCTTGTAAAACGTCCGCGTCCTGCGGACTGATATTCTGCCACAAACAGCTCTCCGTGTCCTGCGCCTTCTTCCCTCCAGGCACGTTTTCCCCAGAGATTTGTGGAATCTGTTTCTCTTGCAAAATGGACGGTTTTGCCCGCCCATTTTGTATGTGTTGCCTGTGAAATTATTTCTTCATTAAATAAATCTGACATTATTTCTCCGGCTCTCCTAATGTTGCAACGATCACAGCCTTAATGGTGTGCATACGGTTCTCAGCTTCGTCGAATACCTTGGACTGCGGAGACTCGAATACTTCGTCTGTAACCTCCATATCTGTAAGGTTGAAACGCTCGCCCATCTCTTTTCCAATCTTTGTCTTAAGATCATGGAATGCCGGCAGACAGTGAAGGAAGATCGCCTTTTCACCGGCGTTCTCCATTACATGTCTGGTAACCTTGTATGGTGTCAGGTCGTGGATACGCTCTGTCCATACTTCGTCAGGCTCGCCCATGGATACCCATACATCTGTGTAGATGATGTCCGCATCTTTTGTTCCTGCCTCCACATCCTCTGTGAGAGTGATGGTGGAACCTGCCTCTTCTGCCCACTGCTGACACTGTGCTACAAGCTCATCATTCGGGAAATATTTCTTGTTGGTGCAGGCTACGAAATCAAGACCAAGCTTGGAGCATACAACCATCAGGGAGTTACCCATGTTGTAACGGGCATCGCCCATGTATACAAGCTTCAGGCCTTTCAGTTTGCCGAAATGCTCACGTACTGTCAGCATATCTGCAAGCATCTGTGTCGGATGATACTCGTTTGTCAGACCATTCCATACCGGTACACCTGCATGCTTCGCAAGCTCCTCAACAATATCCTGACCGAAGCCACGGTACTCGATTCCCTCATACATTCTTCCGAGAACTCTTGCAGTATCTGCGATGCTCTCCTTCTTTCCGATCTGGGAGCCTGTGGGATCCAGATAGGTAGAACCCATTCCCAGATCATGAGCTGCCACTTCGAAGGAACAGCGTGTTCTTGTGCTTGTTTTTTCAAAGATCAGGGCAATATTCTTACCTCTGTAATACTCATGAAGCTCTCCTGCTTTTTTCTTTGCCTTCAGATCTGCTGCAAGGTCGATCATGTAAGTGATCTCTTCCGGTGTAAAGTCTTTCAGTGTCAGGAAATTTCTTCCTTTAAGATTCATAATATGTCCTCCTCATGGCTGCAGATTTATTTCTGCTCTGCCGGTTTATCTGTCATGATTTCCTTCAGGGATGTTGCCAGCCCTGCGATGCCCTGTATCTCGGACGGAATGATGATCTTCGTTGCCTTACCGTCAGCAACCTTTGTAAGAGCCTCCAGGCTCTTCAGAGTAAGAACAGATTCATCTGCTCCTGCTTCCTTGATCATACGAAGTCCTTCTGCAGTTGCCTGCTGTACTTTAAGGACTGCCTGTGCCTGTCCTTCAGCCTCTTTGATCATACGCTCCTTCTGAGCCTCCGCATGAAGGATCGCCGCCTGCTTCTCAGCCTCAGCATCCAGGATAGCGGACTGTTTTTTACCCTCAGCAACAAGGATGGTGGAACGTTTCTCTCCTTCTGCTTTCAGAATGGCTTCTCGTCTCTCACGCTCAGCCTTCATCTGTTTCTCCATGGCATCCTGGATGGCTGCCGGAGGAATGATGTTCTTAAGCTCCACACGGTTAACCTTGATTCCCCATGGATCTGTAGCCACATCAAGGGAAGCACGCATCTTGGTATTGATAACCTCTCGGGATGTCAGTGTCTCATCCAGCTCCATATCACCGATGATGTTACGAAGTGTTGTAGCAGAAAGATTCTCGATCGCCATGATCGGATTCTCAACGCCATATGCGTAAAGCTTCGGATCTGTGATCTGGAAAAATACAACCGTATCGATCTGCATGGTTACATTATCTTTGGTAATTACCGGCTGCGGTGGAAAATCCACAACCTGTTCTTTCAGGTTTACTCTTCTTGCAACACGCTCAATGAACGGAACCTTGAAATGGATTCCTGTACTCCAGGTAGCCTTGTAAGCGCCAAGACGTTCCAGTACCACTGCATAGGCCTGCGGTACAATGCGGATACAGGATGCAAGTACCCACAGCACAAGAACGATGACTACAAGCAAAACAACAACTCCACCCATAATTTAGCCCTCCTTGCTAATTTCTTTTACGATCAGCTTCACTCCGCGGATCTCTTCGATCTCAACCACTGCACCTGTTGGAATTTCTTCCCCGTCATCTGCGGTCCGTGCAGTCCACTCGATGTCATTGATCCTCACCTGCCCGGTCTGGGCCAGGTTGTTGACCGGCTGTATCACTACGGCTCTTTTTCCCAGAAGGCTCTCTGCATTGGTCTTTTCCACGCCCTTGTTCATGTAGCGGACCGCCAGAGGTCTGGTAAAGATCAGAAGCACCACGGAAACTCCGAAAAATAAAAGGAGCTGTACAACAATTCCCCCACCAAGCCACGAGGCAATGCACGCCACAAGAGCACCGCCTGCAAACCAGACAGTGGTAAGTCCTACCGTGATTGCTTCAATTACCAGTAAAATTGCCAGTATTCCAAGCCAGGCCAAAGGTGTCATAAAACCCCTCCTCTCTTATTCTCTTCTCTGTCTTGCAGCTTCGTACATCAGGATTCCTGATGCCATGGCAGCATTCAGTGATTCTACTTTTCCGCACATGGGAATGCGGATCAGACAGTCTGCTGCCTCCGCTGCCTGATCGGTCAGGCCCTTTCCCTCGTTTCCGATGAAAAAAGCGGTGCCGCCCTTATAGGATTCCTGATCATAGGAATTCTCACCCTTCAGATGAGCTGCAAAACTGCGGATTCCCTTTTCTTTCAGCTTCTTTTCTAATGATACCACATCTTCCACATATAGAAAAGGCATTCTGTAAATGGAGCCCATAGTAGAACGGATCACCTTGGGATTTGTGATATCCACGCAGGTTTTTGTGAGGAAAACTCCGCTTACGCCGGCGCCCTCACCGGTCCTGAGAATGGTTCCCGCATTTCCCGGATCCTGAAGATCCTCCAGAACCATGACCAGAGGATTTTTTCCCGCCAGTACCTCTTCCTCGCTCCAGGAAGGCAGCTTCAGAACTGTCAGGATCCCCTGGGGAGTCTTGGTATCACACATCTGACGAAATACGGAATCCTTCACGATCTCACAGGGATATTTTTCTGCCTGAGACATCAGCTCTCCATCCCGGGAAACGGTCTCGGAGACAAACACCTGGGAAACCCAGCTTTCCGGTGCTTCCAGAAACATTTTCCGGCCCTCTGCCACAAAAAGTCCCTGCTCTCTTCTGGCTTTTGCCTTCTGGTTCAGCTGCATGACATTTTTTATTTTTGCATTTGATACACTGGTTATCATACTTTTATTTCTCTCCTTCCGGCAATCCGTATTCGGTTAACGTAATTCCTCACGACTTGCATTCAGATCCTTGTTTTTTCCGATGGCGATTATGGAACAGTTGTCCGGAAGCGGTTCGGAAGGATCCAGATCTACCGTGACATTTTCACCCTGCTTGATGCCAATGATATTAATGTGAAAACGCTCCCGTACATTCAGATCTACCAGATTTTTTCCACTCCAGGATACCGGCATGGAAAACTCCGCCATACTGAACTCCGCTGAAAGCTCAAACACATCCAAATACCCGCCGGACATAAGATTTCTGGCAACTCGCAGTCCCATGGACTGTTCCGGATAAATGATCTTATCTGCACCAATTTTGTCAAGTATACGTCCATGAAGAGAATTCATACTTTTTGCAACTACAAAGGGCACTCCCAGATCCTTGGCCTGCATGGTCGCGGAAATACTGGCTTCCAGATTTTCGGCAACCGCGATAATGGCTACATCCACATTCTGAACTCCCAGAGCCTTCAGGATTCCCGGTTCACGGACATCTGCTTTTACCGCATAGGTTACTTTTTCGGAAATCTCTTCGATATTTTCTTCTTTGTCATCAATGGCAAGGACATCGCAGTCTGACTCTGCCAGCGTCACCGCCAGAGTCATTCCAAACTGTCCAAGCCCGATCACGGCAAAAGATTTATTTTTCATTCTATTCTCCTGTTTAACCAATCATGATATCTTCTTCACCGAGATGCGTTGTGCTTCCCGGCCTGTTGCGTACACGCATCACAACTGCTGTTCCAAGTGTCAGCGGTCCGATACGTCCCAGATACATGGTAAGGATCACGATCCACTTGCCTGCCACATTCAGCTGAGGTGTCAGTCCTCTGGAAAGTCCTACTGTAGCCCCCGCAGAAGTGATCTCATATAAGACATCTGCCAGATCCACTCCCGGCATTACTGCGGACAAAAGCACCGTCATGGTAAAAAGGATCAGCACACTGGTTCCTGCAACAACCATGGCAGAACGGAGATAGCTCTCACGAATCCTGCGGCCGTATACCTCTACATCCTTTTTTCCCTGAAGATATGCTGCAATGGAAAGGATCAGAACCGCAATGGTAGTAGTCTTCACACCACCGGCAGTGCCCATGGGTGATCCTCCGATAAACATCCACAGCAGGGAAATGATCACGGTAGGTGTGGACAAAAGTGACTGATCCATGGTATAAAATCCCGCCGTACGTGTTGTCACTGACTGGAAAAAGGATGCCATGAGCTTTGTTCCCAGTGGTGCCCCCTTCAGCGTGGAAGGGTTTCCGGATTCAAAGATAAATACCAGAAATGCTCCTGAAAATACCAGGATCCCGGTCATCGTAAGGACCAGCTTGCTCTGAAGCCGCAGTACACGAAAAACTCTGGATGGGGAGAGCTCTTTTCTCAGAACCTTGCGGAATTTATCCCACAGATCCCACCAGACGATAAATCCAAGACCTGACACAATGATCAGGCCAATCGTAGTGATATTGACCAGCGGATTGCTCACATATACCGAAAGGCTTGTTTCCCCGAAAAGATCGATCCCAGCGTTGCAGAATGCAGATACCGCCAGAAATATGGCATGCACCAGACCTTTTTTTATTCCAAATTCCGGTACAAAGCAAAACGCATACAGGACCGCACCGATTCCTTCTGCAAGAAACACGCATTTCACCACACTGCGGACTACAGCCACGACTCCACCCATTTCATCCAGGTTATAGGATTCCTTGATGATCCGTCGGTTTTTCAGGGAAATTTTCCGCCGGAGGCTGATGAATATCATATTCGCCAGTGCGACCAGTCCGATCCCGCCGATCTGTATCAGGCACAGGATAACCGCTTTTCCAATGGGGCTCCACTGGACTGCCATAACAACTGTGGAAAGTCCTGTCACACATACGCTGGTCGCCGCTGTAAAAACAGCATCCGGGAAGGTAACAGCCTGCCCGGGTGCACTGCAGAACGGCATCCACAAAATAAGTCCACCTACAAAAATCACCCCCGCAAAGCCGAGGGCAATTATTTGTGACGTATTCAGTTTATGCAATCCGTCTGAAACTTTTTTTAAGTTCATAAATATCTTTATTTTCTGTAATTATGAGAAAGAGAATTGCAGACCTCCCACATGTAGGAATCTACATTCTTCTGCATTGCAAGAGCCTCATTGATGTCGAAATCAACAAACTCACCATGACGGTATCCAACCACACGGCTGCGTTTTCCGGCAACAAGAAGATCTACTGCAAGAGCACCCATCATGGACGCATATACACGGTCCTTACATGTAGGGCTTCCACCACGCTGCATGTGACCAAGGATCGTTGCACGTGTCTCGATACCTGTTGCAGCCTCGATACGCTTCGCCATAGCCTCTGAATGGCCGATACCCTCAGCATTTACGATGATATGGTGTTTCTTGCCTTTCTTACGGCTCTCTACGATATTGTCAATAAGCTTCTGCTCATCGTAATCATATTTCTCCGGGATCAGGATATCCTCAGCACCGTTTGCGATACCGCACCATACTGCAAGGTATCCGGCGTTACGTCCCATAACCTCGATGATACTGCATCTCTCATGGGATGTGGATGTATCACGTACCTTGTCAATAGCTTCCATAGCTGTATTTACAGCAGTATCGAAACCGATGGTGTACTCGGTACATGCGATATCAAGGTCAATAGTTCCCGGCAGGCCAATGGTATTGATTCCAAGGTTCGCAAGCTTCTGAGCACCTGCGAAGGATCCGTCTCCACCGATAACAACAAGACCGTCGATTCCATGCTTTCTGCAGATCTCTGCAGCCTGCTGCTGTCCTTCCTCTGTTCTCATCTCTGCACATCTGGCAGTATAAAGAATTGTTCCGCCTCGCTCAATCGTATCGGAAACGTCCTTTGCTGTCATATCTCTGATCTCTTCATTTAAGAGACCGCTGTATCCTTTATAGATTCCCTTTACGTTCAGTCCGCTGCTTAATCCTCTTCTGACAACAGCACGGATTGCAGCATTCATTCCAGGTGCGTCACCGCCACTGGTCAAAACGCCGATCGTTTTGATTTTGTTCTCTGCCATATTGTTATCCTCCATCTTATGAAACAACCTATTGTAATACACATATTCGGGTATAGTTTATAGCATTTTTATAAGTTTTTCAATACTCTCTCCACAATTTTAACATTGGAACTTCCATATTTTTTACACATGCGCTCCAGCCAGGAATCCTCGATATGGACCTGATAAGCAGGGGGAAGTTTCTTCATTGCCTTGACATCTTTGAGATAAATAACCACCGTGCTGTTTCCTCTGGATTCCATCAGATCGTCTACCAGACCGGTCTCGGCTTTTGCGTACTCTTCCCGGCTTTCAAACTGGAGCCACAGTTCTCTTGGCATATCATCAAAAAGACGGACCTTTTCCAGGATCAGCTTGCTGGCTTTGTCGTCTTCTGCGGATACTCTTCCCTGAATAAAGAGCCGGGCATCTTCATTCAGGAACATCTGGCATTTTTCGTAATCACGTGGAAATACCACAACCTCCACGGTGCCTACCAGATCTTCCACTGTAAGGAACGCCATTACCTTATTATTCTTTGTATATTTTATGGTTTTATCCGTGATCATTCCACCCACGATCACTTTCTGGTTATCGTAAACCTCCGGTATCCCTGTTTCATCATCCGGCTGAAAATCAGAAGTTTTTGCAGAGATCATTTTTTCCATCATATTCCGGTAACGCTCCAGCGGATGACCGCTGAGATAGATGCCGAGAACTTCCTTCTCAAAGGTCAGTATCGTCTCCTTCGGATATTCTGCTGCCTGCGGCATACGGATCTCAAATTCCTTTTTATCTTCTTCAGGCGCAATATCAAAAAGACTCAGCTGTCCCGCCATGGTATGCTTCTTATCCTGGTTGATACTGTCTATGATCTGCGTATAAACCGTCATTTTCTGATTCCGGTTTCCCTCCAGGCAATCCAGCGCTCCGGCCTTGATCAGATTTTCCACAACTCTCTTGTTGATCTGGTCGATATTTCGCTCAATAAATGTTTTCAGGGAGGTATATTCTCCGTGCTCCTCACGCTCCCGCACAATCCCCTCGATTACCGGACGGCCGATACTCTTGATGGCAGAAAGTGCATAACGAATGGAACCATTGTCAACAGAAAAGCCATAAACACCATGATTGATATCCGGCGGAAGGATCCGGATCCCCATCTGGCGGCATACAGAAATATACTCGGCAACCTTGTTCGGCATTTCCACAACGGATGTCATCAGTGCAGCCATAAATTCTACCGGATAGTAATATTTGAGATATGCCGTCTGGTAGGAAACCACTGCATAAGCGGCAGCGTGAGACTTATTGAAGGCATACTTTGCAAAATCTGTCATCTCATCGTAGATCTTGTTTGCGATCTCCTCGGAAATACCGTTGGCGATACATCCCGGTACTCCCTCTTCCACGTTTCCGTAAACGAAATTCTGGCGTTCTTTTGCCATAACAGAAGCTTTTTTCTTGGACATGGCACGGCGCACCAGGTCACTTCGTCCAAGGGTGTAGCCTGCAAGCTCACGGACGATCTGCATAACCTGCTCCTGGTATACGATACAGCCATAGGTCGGCTTCAGGATCGGCTCCATCTGCGGACAGTCATAACGGATGGTATCCGGACGGTTTTTTCCGCGGATGTACTGCGGAATGAAATCCATGGGACCCGGACGGTAAAGCGAAATTCCCGCGATCACGTCCTCAAGGCTCTGAGGCTTCAGCTCCTTCATGAAGCTTTTCATTCCGGCACTCTCCAGCTGGAACACACCGTCAGTACGTCCTGTTCCGAGAGAATCCAGTACCTTTTTGTCGTTGTAGTCGATCTTTTGCATATCCAGAAGCATACCGGTACTTTTTTCCACCATTTTCACAGCATTCTGGATAACCGTCAGGGTACGGAGACCCAGGAAATCCATTTTCAGAAGTCCCAGCTCTTCCAGTGTTGTCATGGTAAACTGCGTGACAATGGAACCATCCTGTGCTCTGGAAAGGGGTACGTATTCCGATACATCCTTCTGGCTGATCACAACACCTGCCGCATGCATGGAGGTATGCCTCGGAAGCCCCTCCAGACGTTTTGCCAGATCGATCAGACGATGGATATCGTCCTGTTCCTCGTAAGCCTTGCGAAACTCCGGATTCATTCCCAGTGCCTTGTCAATGGTGATATTCAGCTCCTGTGGAATCATCTTGGCGATGGTGTCCACCTGGGCATAAGGCATATCCAGAACACGGCCTACATCACGAATGACACCGCGGGCTGCCAGTGTACCGAAGGTAACGATCTGAACCACGCAGTCATCACCATATTTTCTTCTTACATAATCAATAACCTCCTGTCTCCGTTCGAAGCAAAAATCCACATCGATATCCGGCATGGATACTCGCTCCGGATTCAGGAAACGTTCAAAGAGCAGATCATACCGGATCGGGTCCAGCTGGGTGATCCCAAGTGTATAGGCAACCAGGCTTCCTGCGGCAGAGCCTCGTCCCGGACCGACCATGATATCGTTGTCCCTGGCATATTTGATAAAATCCCATACAATGAGAAAGTAATCTACATATCCCATGTTTTTGATCGTAGACAGCTCATAATCCAGGCGCTTTTTCAGCTCCTCTGTTACCGGATGATAACGCTGCTCAAGTCCCTCATGGCAAAGCTTGTTCAGATATTCCCAGGAGGTAAATCCGTCCGGCACATCATATTTCGGCAGCTTGGTCACACCAAATTCAATCTCCACATGACATCTCTCCGCGATCCTGTGCGTATTTTCCAGCGCTTCCAGCGCATATGGAAAAAGCCTCGCCATCTCCTCCGGCGATTTCACATAATACTGGCCACCCTCATAGCGCATTCTGTTCTCATCGCTGAGCTTTTTCTGAGTCTGCAGACAAAGAAGAACATCATGTGGTTCCGCATCCTCTGCCATAGTGTAATGCACATCATTGGTGGCAACCAAATCGATCCCCGTCTCTCTGTGCATACGGAGAAGCTGCTGGTTTACGGTCTGCTGCTCCGGGATCCCATGGTCCTGAAGCTCCAGAAAGAAATTTCCTTTTCCGAAAATATCCTGGTAACGTAATGCCGCGATCTTGGCATCCTCATACATTCCACGTGCAAGATATCTGGCGACCTCTCCCGCCAGGCAGGCACTTAAGGCAATGATACCCTCGTGATATTTTTCCAGAAGCTCCAGATCCACACGTGGCTTGTAATAAAACCCTTCCACGAATGCCTTGGATACAATTTTCATCAGGTTGCTGTATCCTTGATTATTCTCAGCCAGCAGGACCAGATGATAATAACGGTCATCCCCACTTCCCACTTCTCTGTCAAAACGGGAGCCCGGAGCCACATAAACCTCACATCCGAGGATCGGATTGATCCCGGCTTCTCTTGCAGCCCTGTAAAAATCGATCACACCATACATAACGCCATGATCGGTGATCGCCGCACTGTCCATACCCAGCTCTTTTACTCTGGCTACATATTCTTTGATCTTATTGGAGCCATCCAGAAGGCTGTATTCTGTATGGACATGTAAATGTGTAAACTCCAAATTTATTCTCCTTATCGTAAAAAACAGGGCTCCGGATCCTCCCCGCTCTGCACTTTTCTCTGAACGTGCCGGAGCGTGTCTGATCCGGAGCCGGTCAACACCTTGTTATTTTTTAATGTAGATCCTCTTGTCACGGATCTCTACTTTTCCTTCCTTCATCAGATGACCGACTGCACGCTTGAATGCGTTCTTACTGAGGCCAAACTCTCTCTTGATGACTTCCGGTGAGGCATGATCATCAAATGGCAGCACCCCTGCAAATTCCTCGATCACGCTGAATACGCTCTCTGCATCCTCATTGATCTGGATGTAAGCCTTCTGGCGGTCACTGACGTTCATCTTGCCATCCTCTTTCACCTCTGTGACACGAAGATCAAGAATAGCTCCCGGTCTGTACTTGCCTGTTGCCTCCCGTGCCGGGATCAGAGCGGAATATTTATCATCTACCGCAACAAAAACGCCGAAATTCCCACTGATCTCATAGACACGCCCCTTTACCGAATCTCCCGGTACATAAGGAGTTCTGGTGGAAAGATAATGATACACCTTCATGGTTGCACAGAGTCTGCTGCTCTTATCTACATAAAGAGCTACCAGACACTCCTCGCCTTCACGGACCCGGTTGGTCTGCTCATGATACGGAAGAAGAAGATCCTTCTCCAGTCCCCAGTCAAGAAAAGCACCAATCCTGGTAACCTGTTTTACCTTAAGGACTGCGGTCTGTCCTACCTGAAGCATCGGCTCACGGGTAGTTGCGATCAGTCTGTCCTGGGAATCCTTATAGATGAATACTTCGATCTCATCACCTGCTTTGGTTCCTTCCGGTACCTGTTTGGACGGAAGAAGCACTCGCTCATTCTGAGGTGCGTTTCGGTCCTCTCCAAGATATATTCCGAAATCCACGGTTTTTACAACCAGTAATTTCTGTTTTTTACCTAATTCTATCATTCTTACTCCTGTTCCTTAAAACTATATATGATCATTTACTATTTGCTGTCTGTCCTGCATTATAACATAAGAGAATTATTATAGAAAGCACAAAAAAGGCAGCTTCGGAAATTTCTTTCCGTCACTGCCTTTTATTTGCCATTCATGGGGGAATCTGCCCCCACATTGGGTCAGTCTGTTATTCTGTTGGTTTCTCAACCGGCATCGGGTTCATCATTTTAATGACAAAAAGTACGATCAGCATCAGCACGATTCCCACCGGAAGAGCGATCCATGCTGTTTTTACAAAGCCTGCAACAATATAAGTTACAAAGGATACTGCCGCAGCCAGGATCGCATACGGAAGCTGTGTGGAAACGTGAGTCACATGATCACACTGTGCTCCTGCGGAAGCCATGATCGTTGTATCGGAGATCGGTGAGCAGTGGTCTCCGCAAACTGCACCTGCCATGCAGGCGGACATGGAAATGATCATCATCTCAGGACTGGATTTCTCAAATACCGCAACAACGATCGGGATCAGGATACCAAAGGTTCCCCAGGAAGTACCTGTAGCAAATGCAAGTCCACATCCAACCAGGAAAATAATGGCCGGAAGGATAACTTCAATACCACCGGCAACAGAACGCATGGCTTCTTCTACGAATACCGCTGCACCAAGTGAGTCTGTCATAGCCTTCAGTGTCCATGCAAAGGTCAGGATCATGATCGCCGGTACCATAGCCTTGAATCCTTCCGGGATGCATCCCATACAGTCTCTGAAATTGACCACACGGCGGATCATATAGAAAATAATGGCAAACACCAGACCAAAAGCACTTCCCATTGCAAGGCCTGTAGAGGCATCACTCTGTGAAAATGCGGTAACAAAATCTGTTCCGCTGAAAAATCCTCCTGTATAGATCATACTGATGACACAGCAGATAACAAGCATAACGATCGGGATCACAAGATCGATCACCTTTCCTCTCGGATTCGGTGTCTCATCATCCGTTGCATTCTCATACGGTCTTGCAGATGTTGTATAAAGATCTCCGTTCAGAGCATTGATCTCATGTGTTCTCATGGCACCAAACTCGGTTTTCATCAGTACCATGCCAACCATCATTACAATCGTAAGGATCGCGTAAAAGTTATACGGGATGGTTCTTACAAAAATCGCAAGTCCATCCTGTCCCTCTACGAATCCGCTGACTGCAGCAGCCCAGGATGAGATCGGTGCGATGATACATACCGGAGCGGCTGTCGCATCGATCAGGTATGCAAATTTCGCTCTGGATACGTGATGTCTGTCAGTTACCGGACGCATAACGCTTCCTACTGTCAGACAGTTAAAATAATCGTCAATGAAGATCAGGATTCCAAGGATGATCGCTGCAAGCTCTGCACCTACACGTGTGTGGATCTTTTTGCTGGCCCATCGTCCGAATGCGGCAGAGCCGCCGGCCTTGTTCATCATACATACCACAGATCCCAGGATTACCAGGAAGATCAGGATACCTACGTTATAGCTGTCAGAAAGAACCTTGATGATTCCTCCCTCAAAAATCTGTGTTACCGTTCCTTCAAATTTAAATCCAGAATAGATCAGTGCTCCTACTACAATTCCCACAAACAGAGAACTGTATACTTCTTTTGTGATCAGTGCAAGGACGATCGCAACAAGAGGTGGAAGCAGTGCCCAGATCGTTGCATACAGAGCAGGCTGGTAAGTCTCCTCCGCATCCGCAGCCAGCACAGTCAGGGGACTTGCCAGTGCGCCCATGAATACCATTGCCATAACAGACAATGCTGTTCCTGCTTTTTTACTCATTTTTCTCCTCCCTTTTCGGGGACAAAAAAACGGAGGCTGTCTCTTCTTAAGAACACCTCCGGTTAAATAATCCTTATTTAACTAATAGCCTGTCAGAAAATCTCCATTCAGCATATTAAATGCAGATCTCCCGAAGTGCTACCGATAGCGCTCCACATCCGTGACAGTACAACGCATATTCTGCGTTATCCCAGCACCCTGTCATCTGGCCTTCCAGAGCACTTCGGCAAATTTTCCTTTCTTTATGAACAGCCTGCCAGGGCCTTGCATCCATAAATACTGATAAAATCCGCGCCTCTATCTTCTTATCCGTGACCGTTTGTCCTCCGCAGGACTTCCCGGCCATCTTTTTTTCTTTATACTGTAGCAGTTTCCGACATAAATATCAAGTAGTTTACACAGATTCCTGCCATTCAGACCAATATTGTTACTTTTCACTCCGTTTTCAGTAACACGCTTCGCGGAATATTACCAGCGAACTGTAATCCAATATTGCCTTATTTACTGCTCATTCAGCAGCCACTTCACATCCACTCCCAGCACCTTTGCAAACACCCGCAGTTCATAATCTGCTACAAAACGTTCTCCTCCTTCGATCCGGCTGATACTGTCACGCTCCAGCATCACTCCTTCCACCTGCATTTTTGCTGCCAGCGCAGATTGCGACATCCGTTTCATATTCCTCATCTGGCGTATTTTTTCTCCGGAAACGTTCTTTTTTCCCTGATAAGTGTATATTTTCATCCTGCCACCTATTTTAATAAATGTGTTAATGTTCTGCATTTTTCTTGACATTAGCATATATTTCGGCGGCACCTGTGTTAAAGGTCAGCAAATCTGACATTTTCTGCATTTTTCGACAAAAAATGCCGCGGTACTGTTCCGCGGCATTTCCACTCAAGCGGATATTGACAATCCACCATCGGGTCAAACTGTTTTTTCTTCTGATCAGTCTTCCTGTCCTACCTGACCATAATATGCATTTGCACCATGTTTTCTGTAGTAATGCTTATCCTGAAGCTCCTGCGGTGCCGGTTTTACATCCGGATTAATCAGCTCGCAGCGAGATGCCATCTTGGCAACCTCCTCAAGAACAACTGCGTTATGAACTGCCTCATGAGCATCCTTACCCCAGGTAAAAGGTCCGTGGTTCTTACACAGCACAGCCGGTACTGCTTCATAATCTTTGTTTTTGAAATAATCAGCAATAAGAACTCCCGTGTTCTTCTCATATGCCTCTTCGATCTCTCTTTTGGTCAGATTACGTACACATGGTACTTCTCCGTAAATGTAATCTGCATGTGTGGTTCCATAACACGGGATCGATCTGCCTGCCTGCGCCCAGCTTGTTGCCCAGGATGAGTGGGTATGTACGATACCGCCGATATTCGGAAACGCTCTGTAAAGAACTGCATGTGTCGGTGTATCAGAGGATGGATTGTATCTTCCTTCTACTTTATTTCCATCAAGATCTACCACTACCATGTCTTCCGGTGTCAGCTTGTCATAATCCACACCACTTGGCTTGATCACAAAAAGTCCCTGCTCCCTGTCGATCCCGCTGACATTTCCCCATGTAAAGGTAACAAGACCATATTTTGGCAGATCCATATTTGCTCTGTAAACTTCTTCTTTTAATTTTTCAAGCATAGCGCGCCCTCCTTTTACGGTATAGTTGTTTCAAAAACGATGTACTAATCTCTACCGCCTGTATTTATTTTGTAAACTCAACTACTGCGTAAGGTTCTTTATCCTCCGCGTTGAGAACTACAGCTTCTTTATTTTCTGTCATATATACTTCCGGAATGATAACATTATCCAGTACTGCCTGACGTTTATATTCAGCACGAAGCTGACCAACTTTAAAATCCTCAGGCAGATGATCCGCTGCCATCCGGATATACTGACAGTTGTTCACATGATGATTGGTGTCCAGATGATGCTTCTGTACGGAAAAAGCATTCTGCACTTCCCGTTCCTTCGGAAGCGCGATCTTTCTTGGTGCATAATCCATCTCTATTTTTTCGCCCAAATCATAGGGATCTGTATCTGCCGGTGTCAGCTTTTCCGGAAGACCGGTTTCTGTATTGATAAAAGACCAGTAGGAATTGGCCCATGCCAGCTTCTCACCATCCATTGTCTCAAGAATAAAATTACGCATTCCGATAAATCCACGGAATCCATAAGGAATTGTTGTTACTTTTATATTTTCACCAAGCTTTGGATACCGCTTCATGATCACCTGCCATGCAGAAAGTACCCAGGCTCTTTTCTGTTCCTTTAATACTTCCATACCGACTCCTGTCTGCTCGGATTCAAAGGTACAGCAATCCTGAAAATAATCCAGAACTCCCGGCAGCGTCAGACAGCCATCTTCTCCGATCTCACTGAATCTTACTCGACTCTCAAAACTGTAACTCATTCATGCCTCCTGTCATACTGTCTATACTTTATTGTAACACTTGGCAGGAAGAAACGCACTTGTTTTTTTTTGGGGGCGAAGCGGATTGCGAATATCTTCTTATTTTTGAGTACAAAAAAAGTACCTCGCAACTGAGGTACTTAAGAAGCAGGGCTACAAGGATTCGAACCTTGAACTGACGGAGTCAGAGTCCGTTGCCTTACCGTTTGGCGATAGCCCTATGTGTTTTGTTTTTCGCTTGCCTTATCGCTTGCGACGGATGTTATTATATAACAGCTTTTTTGAAATTGCAACCCCTTTTTTTAATTTTTTTTATTTTTTTCAAAATTTCTTAAACTGCTGTTAAAACTCCTTATTATATGCGGGTTTACGCAGTAAAAAAAATTTTACAATCCACTCCTTTGTGTTATAATAAGCCGTATAATAAAAAGAACGGAAACAACCGTGTATTTCCCTCCGGTCACAATATCCGGAGGCATCCAAAGGAGAACGCTATGCGAGCAAATAACCTTACTCTGCTCACGGACCTCTATGAGCTTACCATGATGCAGGGATATTTCAAAAACCCTACCAACCAGACCGTTGTCTTTGACATGTTCTACCGCAACAATCCGTGCGATGGCGGTTTTGCCATCTGTGCAGGACTGGAGCAGATGATCGAATACATCGAAAATCTCCGTTTCTCAGAAGAAGACATTACCTATCTGAGAAATCTTGGCATCTTTGAGGATGATTTCCTTGAGTATTTGAGCAACTTCAGATTCACCGGTGATATCTATGCAATTCCGGAGGGAACCGTGATCTTCCCGAGAGAGCCAATGGTCAAGGTTATCGCACCGATCATGGAAGCTCAGCTTGTAGAGACGGCCATCCTGAACATTATGAACCATCAGAGTCTTATTGCTACCAAGGCAGCACGTGTATGCCACGCAGCCAAGGGCGATCCCATCATGGAATTCGGTCTTCGCCGTGCCCAGGGTCCGGACGCCGGGATCTTCGGTGCCAGAGCTGCAGTGATCGGCGGATGTGCCGGTACTTCTAACGTACTGACCGGTCAGATGTTTAACGTTCCGGTTCTCGGAACACATGCTCATTCCTGGATCATGAGCTTCCCGGATGAGTACACTGCCTTTAAGACCTATGCGAAGCTTTACCCGAATTCCTGTACTCTTCTGGTCGACACCTACGATGTCCTGAAATCCGGTGTTCCCAATGCGATCCGTGTATTTGAGGAGATGCGTGAGGAAGGTATCCAGCTGAAGAACTACGGAATCCGTATCGACAGCGGTGACCTTGCATACCTTTCCAAAAAAGCTTACAAGATGCTGGCTGCTGCCGGTTTCGATGATGCTACCATTTCTGCATCCAGCGATCTTGATGAATATCTTATCGAAAGCCTGAAGGCACAGGATGCCAAGATCAATTCCTGGGGCGTCGGAACCAAGCTGATCACAGCCGATAACAATCCGGC
>ENA-OPBF01000464-OPBF01000464.1-human-gut-metagenome-genome-assembly--contig:-NODE-464-length-31515-cov-23.609123_pt1 | contig 31515 bp, 24 predicted proteins | sample MGYA00241067_ERZ501450 | MGnify/ENA primary metagenome ERZ501450 (study PRJEB25962, sample SAMEA2042516) | human gut metagenome | biome: human gut; feature: human-associated habitat; material: faeces... | reverse complement strand
ACTCCGCAAACATGAGCTTGTACATTTCTCTGATTTCTTTACAATCCATTCGATCACCATCCTTACATCAGTATTTTGCCTTCGCTTGCAAGCGAAGTATACATATAAGATACTTCGCTCACGAGCGAATGTCAATAGAAGTCACAAAAAATTCATTTTTCGATTTTTCACTTGCGCTTTCATGTTATGGTGTGCTACAATAGAGAAAATTTATTGGAGGGCTTTTTTCGTGGAAGTAGGTCAAAAAATCAAACTAGTACGACTTCATAGAGGTCTGACACAAAAACAACTGGGTGACCTTCTCAATCTTGGGGACGGCGGCGCGAATCGAATCGCACAATATGAAATAGGATACCGTGTTCCCAAGCCATCTCTACTGAAGGAGATCGCAAAAGTTTTGGATGTCAAGGAAGAAACATTTTTCGTAAGCGACAAGTTTCTTCCGGATATTCTGCGGACAATTATGTGGTATGATTTTGAACATAGAAGATCTTTCAAACTGGCTGAAACCACGCTTGATGCTTCGATTGCGCCGATAGAAAGTAAAACAATCGAACTGCGTGGCAACGCCTGCACCACATGGGGCGACTCAATCGCACCCGCAACCGTACTGTGGGTGAATGTACCACTCTTTAATGACCTCATGAAGGAGTGGCTTACCCGAAAGCAGGAACTTGCCTCCGGCACTATCACAAAATCCGAGTATCTCGAATGGTTACTCCAATGGCCGGCATCCTCCGACATGGCCGGGAAACGCGAACCGAAAAGACAATGGAGAAAAGCCAAATAAAAGGTATCACCGCGTTCCATAACCATCCATAAAATCATATACCAAGAAAAGCACACACGACCAAATCCGCTGAAAAAATCAGATGGATTAGTATCGCGTGTGCTTTCCTTGGTTTTAGATGATTTTGTGTGAGGATCCTATTTGCGGCTGTTATTCATTTTCCGTTTTATAATATGTCTGCTGTTCCAACAGAACATCCAACATTTTATTTACGCTTAGCAGTCATACATCGACTGGTGACAAATTGTCCCAGTCGATTATGAAGCGATAAAAACAGCGTCCCCAGTGAATTTAGGGGGACGCTGTTCCTATATATCCCATATGCACTACTTTTTTCAGATGGCTTTTCCTGCTGATTAAACTCTTTGTCAAGGGTGACCGTCTTTTGGAGGGCCTGTAACTATCTAGAACATGAGGACTATCAGCAATAGAAGCCGTAACTGTGGAGTTGCCCGCATTGATGGGAACACTTGCGGAATTGTAACTATACAAACAAAAAACCAGCTAGGTCTCTTAGTTTACATAGTGGTAAGAGGCTTATCACATCATATTGATTTCATTATGTTCAGCAGGCTCTGGTAGCTGTCCACATCGTGGTACACCACATTACTTGTAGACATCTCATTGAACAGCTTCTTTGCACAAGAGATTTTTGCCTGCTCAATGGGTCGCAGTTCCAATGTCTCCATCGTGCCTTTGGTTTCTGCCACAAAGAAAATGTGCTTGACGGTGCCCTCGTAGAATGCGATTGCCCAGTCCGGCGAATAGTTGCCTACCGGCGTGGGAATCTGGAAGGTTCGGGGCAGCTTGGCGTAGACACAAACTTCCTCCGCAGCATCCAAATCTTCGGCAAACTTACGCTCAATGCTTCTTTCGGCCGAGCCATCAGTAAACACATAGTCTTGAATTGCCTTCTTGGCAAGAAACGCCTTATCAAAGCTTTGGGTTGCCTTTTCTGCCGTAAAGATAGAGCTGTCGTATTCTCCCTCAATGGTATTGTAGGAGATGTGCTCCACGATCATGGTGGCCTTCTGTTCATTGATCAGCCGGATCACTTTAGAAATAAACTCTTCCGGGTTGTTCTTGAACATATAGAGCTTGTCGGCACGGATACCTTGCAGGATGGCAGATGCCGATTTGCGTGTAAGTTTTGCGCCATCGGCAATTTTGCCAATCAGATCATACTTGATCTGGCTTGTTTCCGCGTGTTTGAGGGTTTGTGTCCGGGTCTTTTCGCCCGTGAAAGAATCCCCGCGGTCAATTTCATACTCATTCATGTTCGCCTTTTGGCGTCCAATGGTAGTCGTGTACTGCAGTTCCGAAACAAACAGCTTTTCATCAATGTGGGCAATGGCCTTGCGAATCAGCTCGGCGCTGTCGAAATTCACCGTATAGGCATACTTATGGTTGATTTCACGCCACAACGCCTGAAACTCTTTCTTGGCAAAATTCTCATTCAGCGGATTTTCCTTCACCTTCGATTCGTGACCATCGGTGAACATATCCTTAAGAACGCTGTCATCATAAACCGCCTGAACAAGCGTATGAATTCCTTCGGACATAGGTTTCAGCTCATCGGGCAGTTCTGCGACCTGATTCATTGCGACATCCCGGCGATACTTGTCCGTGACCCTGCGCTTCATATCCACATAGCCGTTCTGAATCAGATAGAACTCTATGGCATCAGCCTTTTCACGGTCAATCAGGGTAGGCACGTCGTTTACCTTGACATACTTGCCCTTGAAGTACTCACTCGTAGCAACCGTGGGTCGGTCATAAAGCACCGTTTTAATATCCGATTGCAGGTCTGCAACGAAGGTCTTGTAGCTCTCGCTGGCAATAACGGTCAGGGTGTTGATTTCATGCACACTGTCCCCGCAGCTCTGCACATCCATACGGTTGCCGTTTTGGTTGACGCAAAGACGCAGACCGCGACCGACTTCCTGCCGCTTTGCGGTATTGCTGTCAGAATGCTTCAAAGTGCAGATTTGGAACACATTCGGGTTGTCCCAGCCCTCGCGCAGAGCAGAGTGGGAAAAAATGAACCGCGTAGGTTCTTCAAAGGACAGCAGCCGTTCCTTGTTTTTCAAAATCAGGTCATACGCCGATATATCATCGGAGAACTCGCTGCCGCGCTTGAGCTGGCTGTCAATGCTGCGCCCGGTTTTCTTATCAATACTGAAATATCCCTTGTGTACGCGGCTGACATCGCTGCAGGTAGACTTCAAATACTTCTGGTACGGCGTATCGAGCAGGGTTGTATACTCGTTCAGAACATTGATGTACTCCTGCTCAAACATTTGACCGTACTCGCCCAAGACCTCGTTGCCATCAGCATCATACTGGCGGTATTTGGCGACCTCGTCAATAAAGAACAGGGACAGGCACTTGATGCCCATGTTGTACAGCTTTTCTTCTTTTTCAAAATGCGACAAAACCGTTTCACGAATCTGAATGCGGCGCATATCCTTTTCGGAAACATCGCCCACCACATCGCCGGCCTTGATAACCTCACCGTTGGTAAAGGTCACGGTGCTGCGCAGCGGGTCAATTTCAGAAATCGTATAGCCCTTGTACTGCTCCATTTCCTGCGAAACATAGTAGAGATCATCGCCGACACCAAGAATACGGGTTTCACGGTTGATGGACTTGTTGTAGGCAATTTCCAGTTCAATTTTTGCCATCGGCGGCTTTTTGCTGGAAAGTACGATTTGCTCCAAATACAAATAACTGTCCGTTCCGCGGAAGTTTTTGACCTCGAAGCCCTTGACCTCAATTTTCTTGACCAGCCGTTTGTTGAAGGCATCCAGCGCATCCAGCACATACACCAGATTGTGCCGTTTGGCGTGGGTGGCGGAATAGTTGAGCGAGAACAACGGGTTGAAGTTCTTCAGCGCCTTTTGCGTTACATCGCCGCCCATCTTCTGCGGCTCGTCCAAGATGATGATAGGGCGGTTTGCTTTGATAACATCAATCGGGCGGCGAGAGCCGAACTCATCGCGCTTCGAGTAAATGATGCGCGCTTCTTTGCTGCGTCCGTCCTCTTTCAGAGAGGATGCAAACGCCTGTGTGTTGATGATCATCACATTGATGCCGGAGTTGGAGGAAAAGTTGTCGAGTTGGTTCAGGTTGGAGCTGTTATAAACGAAGAAACGCGCCTTTTTGCCGTAATACTCCATAAAATGGTCGGTGGTGATCTCAAAAGATTTTTTCACGCCCTCACGGATCGCAATGGAGGGAACGACCACAATAAACTTGCTCCAGCCGTATTTCTTGTTCAGCTCGAACATGGTTTTGATATAGACATAGGTTTTACCAGTGCCGGTTTCCATCTCAATGTCCAAGCTGCAACGCCCCATGTCATGTACCAGCTCAGGGGACAATTTAATATTGTTTTGGCTTTGCAGCGTGTGGATGTTTTGCAAAAGCTGATTATCGGACAGCGCCACAGCCTCATTTTTATAACCGGAATCGCGCAGCAAATCTTCCAGTTCCATTTGTTCCGGGTTATCGGCAAGCGTCAAAAAACTCAGCTGCTGCGGTTTTTGGTTCAAGGTTCCGGTGTCGCGGATATAAGAAACACCGCTGCTGTACGGCTGGCCCGCAAATACGTTGACCACGGCGTCCACTGCATCGGTCTGGTATTGCTGTATCTTAAAATTAAACTTCATCCTTGTGGTTCACCTCCTGCTCCAGCATAAGAAAGCGGTCAAAATCGCTCTGGTACAGGCGGTCTTGTACCAGCCGGTATTTTTCATACTCGGTTTCTGCGTGGAGCTTTGCCTGCTCGGCGCTGATTTTACCGGTTCCGGTCAGCAGCTTTTCGCCATTAAATTCCAGAAAACCGTCCAGACGCCTTGACCAATCCTCCATGCTCATGGGGATTTTGCGCCGCGCCTGCAATTCGGCATAGTCCAGATACAGCGACACGATGCGCTCCAAATAGTCCATTTCCTCTTGGCTCAGGTAGTTTTTAGCAACGGTCACATCGGCTTTCAGGATTTTCCCGTCCGGGGCATTCTCCCAAGTAGTCAGCCCCATGTGTTCTTTGGCGGCATCGGCGCGCTCGTAAATCAATTCGGCTGCCGTGTGGCGATGCACGGCAAAGTGCATCTTGTTTTGCACGGTCTGGAAGAACTGCCGCGTTGTTTTGGCATTTTTGTCGTAGTCGAATGCAGTGGCATACAAATCCGTAACCTTTTGGTAGAACTTGCGCTCTGACAGACGGATTTCCCGAATCTGCTGCAGCTGCCGCTCAAAATATTCATCGGTGAACATATGGCCTTTTTTCAGACGCTCCACATCCATTGTCCAGCCCTGAATGGTGTGGTCTTTGACAATCTGTCCCGCCCATTTGCGGAACTGCACAGCACGCTGATTGTTCACCTTGAAGCCCACAGCAATAATAAGCTGTAGGTTGTAATGCGTCACTTCACGGTTGACCTGCCGTGCGCCCTCTGTCTGAACTATTCGGAATTTCCGAATAGTTGCCTCCCCTGTCAGCTCTCCGTCAGAATAAATCTTTTTGATATGCTCATTGATGGTGGGAAGTCCCACATCATACAATGCCGCCATCATCTTCTGCGTCAACCAGATATTCTCGTCCTCATACCGCATTTCATAGCTGGCATCACTCTCGCCGGTGGAGGCCACAAAGGTCAGATATTCCGCTGCCGAACTGCGAGGTGACAGTTCTTTTTTCTTTTTCTCCGCCATATTACAGCACCTTCCTGACGGTATCGGGGCTGTAGGTGGCGAAAATCTGGTCGAAATTGGTGGCTACGCTGTCGCTTGCCATCGAGCTGTCGCGCATGACAAAGTAGTACGGCTTCTGTTTGGCGATGGCTTTGATGGTTTCCTCCGAAACATCGCTGTCGAAACAGGCAATCAGGTAGTTGTCCTCCACATTGAACACCTTCTTGCCTGCAATGGTGGTTTCCTCAATTTTGCTGGAGAGCAGCACACCCAAATCGAGCATTACTTGGAACAGCAGATCCTCCGGCGTTCTGTCCTCTTTGATGTTATCCTCAAGGCGGGAGAACATATTGACCTCATACTCCGCAGGGTTATAGTAGACATCCTTCATGTTGGAGGTATCGCACTTCAACACGCGGAAACCGGTATCGAGATTCTGCGCAGCAAATCCGACTTCTTCCTTGATTTTTGCACCCGCACGGCGGATGCGTTCCTTGCCAATTTCGCAGATGTTCTTGTAGCCTGCCTTGTAGGCTTCGCTCTTCTCGTCCGTCTTTTCCGGCAACTGCACCATGATGAACTTGCGGTGTCCGCCGTCCTCGGCGTTGAGCTGCATGACTGCATGGGCAGTTGTAGCGGAACCAGAGAAAAAGTCGAGAATGATAGCATCTTTTTCAACTCCAGAAATGGTAATCAAATAGCTAACCAATTTTGACGGCTTAGGTGTATCAAACAAATTTTCTGGAAAAATATCTTTTAGCTCATATCTTGCAATTTTATTATCACCACCTCTTTCACGTGGCAACCATGTTTCTGGCGTTATTCCTCCCTTGACTTCCGTAATAAATTTTTTTTGCATAGGTCTTCCCGTTCCATCAGAACCAAATGTGATTCGGTTGTCAGCTAATAGATTTTGATAGCTCTCCTTATTTACAATCCACGATCTACTCGGCGGAGGTGAAAATTTCAACCCTGTTGGACCTGTAATTATATAATCACAGGATGCGCTATAAGTTCGTGCCGACAAGTCACTTGCACGCCATACACCACGTGGATCATTGTCCGGATTCTTATAAGCTTTTAGCTGTTCATCACTTCGCGGCAACAGACCTGGCATCCACACGTCAGAGTTTTTTCCATATAAAAGAATATATTCATGTGTTGCAGATACACCTTTGGCATCGTTAGCCGGTCCATACTTCTTCTGCCAAACAAATGTAGCAAGAAAATTCGATGTTCCAAAGACCTCATCGCACATGGCCATTAAGTTTTTCACTTCATTGTCATCAATAGAAATAAAAATAGCGCCGTCATCTGCAAGCAAATCCTTTGCTAATTTTAGACGAGGATAAATCATATTTAGCCAATCTGTATGAAAACGACCGTTGCTTTCGGTGTTTTGCACCATACGGTTGCCTTCTTCATCAAACTGACCACTGTTAGCAAGGTATTCATCTGTGTTCTGGGCGAAGTCATCCTCATACACAAAGTCGTTACCCGTGTTGTACGGAGGATCAATGTAAATCATCTTGATTTTACCAAGATAGGTTTCCTGCAACAGCTTCAGCACTTCAAGGTTGTCACCCTCAATATAGAGGTTTTCGGTAGTGTCAAAATCCACGCTGCCGGTGCTACAATAAGGTTTTCCCTCACTATCTGCCCCGGTAGGAACCGTTTCATCTTCACGAACAGGGCGCAGCGTCCTGTTGATGGGCGCATTGGCAAGCAGAACGGACTTTTTCTTGTCCGGCCAAGTGAACTGATAGCGTTCCTCGTTACCGTCCACCACCTTGCAGGAAATCTCCTGCATCAGCACATCCTTGTCGATAGCCCGCACAACCTCGCCGCTCTCGTTGATCGTTTCCGTCACCGCATTGGGAAACATCGCCGCCAACTTCTTGAAATTATCATCAGCCTTGTTCGCTGTCTGCATTCTCAGTTTGTCCATCCGTACCTTTCTCCTCTGCATATTTGTAAAATTTATAAATCGGAAACCCCTTAAAAAGATTTAACCTATCCTCATCTAAAGTGTCAAAAATTTTACGTGCTTCTTCCTGCTCATCGAGCAGGAGAAATGCCCCCAGACGCTGAAACTCATCTTTTGCTGTTGTGGCAATTGTGTATAGCTCTTGCTTTTCTGAGAATTCAAGTGGACGTTCCCGGAGTTCAATTTGCAATCTATTCAATGTAACAATTTCACTTGACAGGAAATCCGTATGTTGTCCTAGCCAAACATTCATTTGCCTTGCTGCATTCAATAGCTCTGGATTTGGTGCCTTATCATATGCATTCAGCATACTCAGCATGCAGTTGTTGCTAAGCTCAAAATGCGTTGTTGATGGTGGAATAATCTTGAAGTTCTCAACAACTTTTTCTAAATCCAAATTATCCAACGTGAGATAGTCGTCAGGTCGCATCATCATAAATTGTGAGACCTCCACCGGTTCCATCCCCTCGGGTGCCCATTTCACATCGAAACGATTTCCAAAAAAGTCATATATACGGTATCCCCCGTTTGCTTTGATATAAACAACCGCCACTGTTAAATTTGCTATTTTAATTTTTTGTCCCGGATTTTTTTCATCGATTTCTCCGCGGATAATCCGATGGTCACCAATCGAATTAACAATTCGCATGAGATTGTCTATGTCATCACTTGTGCATTTGCTAAGTTCCAAATCCTTTTTCACATTCATAGAGTCCAATACCTCTTTTATGTGTTTCCGGTTACTTAGCATTTCAGGGAAATTGTACGCTTCCATCCGATCAAGCTCACTCTGCGGAAATTTCGCAGGAAATTCTGCGTCTCCAAAATTGAATGCTTCATTGTCGACCAATGCAATAATAAATTCCAGTGCTTCTATCTGCTCCGTTAGAGTCCCTGTAAGGTTAATGTTAAGATGAATTTTTATAGATGAATCCACTTTATCAACATTAGGCGCAATGATTTTCACACTACTCCCTATCTGCTGTTCAATTGTATCTGCTGTTGCAATGGTCTTGACTTTGTCGTAATAAATATGTCCTTTAACAGAAATTGGAATGTTGGTATCCTTGCTTGTGGTTATATTTGTTATTTCATCAAAATACTCAATCGGAATCGGCGCGGTTCCGCCCTTAATATTAGCATACAGTGTTAATGACTTACCATCAATGATTTTTGGCAAAAGTCTAGTATCTGGGCAAGCGCCAAGACCTGTATAACTAAAGCTTATATTTTCCAGTAACCCCTTCTTAATCAAATCATCAATGTTGGGTAAATCTTTTCCCGCAAAGCTGACCTGTTTTTTCGATTCTTCGTAAAAATTTAGAAACAGTTCTGTTTTTCGCGCATTATCAGCTGGAAATTTATGGAATTTCACGGAGATTGTCCGCCGACTTTTTTTCTCGTCCAAGAGCTTTTTGACCATTACTGGTAGCAAGCTCACATAATATATCTGTAACACATCACCTGTATCTTTGTTCAAATAGACCACAAAGAATACAGTTCCACCATTCATCATATATGCACGGAGATCATCACAACTTATGGGGTACGAAATTGTTCGTTTTGCATCGCGTGTGCGAACAGCCTTACCTTTAACTTGCGCTGCGACTTTTTTAATATTCTTCTTTGTTTTCTTTTTATCCTCATGTATATATATGTGGCCATCCCAGCACGGTTCTTTATCCCCACTGTTAATAAAACTGCTCAGCAAATCTGTTTTCGCAATTTCCTTTTCAATTGCACTTGTCGCAAGTTTCTCTAAATCCATGTATTTTCTCCTGATTTTGTCGCAACTTTCTTATTTGTTGCACCAGCTCAAACTTCTTCTTCGGCTGCTTCTCCGCCCGTGCCTGCTTTTCCAGCTTGGCGATTTCTTTTTCAATCTTCTGTCGGCGCTCATCGGCGGCAATCTGCTCATCCAGAGTGTTGCCGTCTGCAATGCTCACCTCTCCGATGTCCACCACGATGTTTTCCCAAACTTTATCAAGGGTCAACCCACGCAGCTCTAAGGTACAGCTTTCGGTAGGCTTCCAGTCCGTCTGCATCAGTTTGGTGCGGTAGATTGCCAGTTTACTTTGCCCTTCAAATTCCAGCACAAATAGAATATTCTGCGGAATCAGCTTCGATAAAGCGGCAATCGTTTTTTCGTCAAAGTCTTTTTTCTTCAACGCCACAAGCAGGACAAAGAAGCTGCCGACTTCCTCTCCGGCAGGGATGTTGATTCGGCTCGGAGAAATTTCGTTGACAATGACGATGCGGGATATATCGGCATCGACTTTGTCTTTGGCCGCAGTATTCATCTGAAATTTGGCATAGATCGCTTTTTTAGGCAACTGCTTATTCATTTCAGTTGACTTTGGAAGTCCGAGCATGGTATCACCTCACCGCACGACTAAAAAGCAAATCAGCTCAAAGTCGTCAAGTCCTTTGATTTCGTTCGTCAGGAAGCTAATCTGCCCGCCGCCCAAGAAACTGTCAATATCGCTCTCGTCCTTTACCTCGATGATTGAGGCGATGGCGTCGCCAAGCAGTTTGGAAAGGCGGGACATATTTTTGCCGTCGCGGGTTTCTTTGTTAAACGGCTTATAGGCTGCAGGAATCGGCTCTGTCTGACCCTTGCAGAGAAAACGCATCCTATCCAGCATCTGCTTCGGGGAAAGATGGTTACAGACAACCTCGCCGTCATCCCCGATATAAACCATATAGAAGGGATGCAGCCGGTTCTGGTTGTCAATGTTTACGCTGTTGGAGCGATTCTTCAAAACAAAAATGACACCGGCAGGCGCGTCCTCACTGGCCGGAACAACCGAGTGCAGACCGAAAGGCGTTTTTTCAATATCCGGATGGTGTTTGATGTAGTCCAGCAGATCGAGCCGGAACTCGTTGAGCCCCAAATCCATAATGGAAATGCCGGTGGTCATATCCTCGATGTCAACAACCTCGTCCTGCAAGCGTTTAAGCTGCGCCTTTCGATACTCAAGGTCTGTCTTTTCCTCGTCACTGAGCAGGTTATCATCGCCCGTGGCGGTCATATCCACGATTTTCATCCGGGTTTCAACTCTGGCTTTCAGGTTGATATAATCGTCAAGGGTCACATCAGGCCAGAAATTCACAAGCTGAATAACCTTGTTGCGGCTTCCGATACGGTCAATACGCCCGAAACGCTGAATGATGCGAACCGGATTCCAGTGAATGTCATAGTTGACGAGATAGTCGCAGTCCTGCAAGTTCTGACCTTCAGAAATGCAGTCGGTGGCAATCAGAATGTCGATTTTCGTATTGTCGCCGGGCATCAGCAGCTCTTTGTCCTTGGATATAGGAGAGAAGCAGGTCAGAACCGTGTTTAAGTCAGACCGCAATCTCGGACAGGTGGTGCGCCCCTCCACATTACCGGTGATCATGGCGGTATTCAGACCGAATTTTTCTTTTACAAAGGGGCCAACATTATTGTACAGGTATGCCGCCGTATCAGAAAACGCCGTGAAAATGATAATTTTTTCGTTTCCGGGATTGATAGGCGCAGTGATTTTATTGTTGATCACACGGAAAAGCTCGCGCAGCTTCAAGTCGTGCTCCGGCGTGATGTCGCGCACCATGTAGGTAAGGAGATCCAGAACTTCGGCGTCTTTTTGCAGCTCCTTGCGCCACGACTCATAGTCCATATCCGCAAGGTCGATTTTGACCTTTTTGCCAAACGCGAACAAATCATCGGTATCCTGATCGTCGCCGTCAAACTCGTTTACATTGGAAATGTCCGTCATATCCAATGTGGCGCCCGTGTGGCGGTTAAACCTATTGATGGTATCAATCGTACTGTCAATGAGCCTTTTGATTCGCTCCAACGTCAAATTGAACGAATAGACAGAGCTTTCCATACGCTTCATCAGGTTGATGGCCATCAGCCTGCGGATACCTTGCTCGCGGCTGGCCTGTGTAAATCCCACGTTGACAGTGTTGTCGCCGTAAAGCTCCGCGTATTTTTCCATTTTGCTTGGCAGAATAAAGTGAGAAGGCGTATAAATCGTCAGGTTCAGAAGCATCAGCTGCTCAAAAATCTCGTTGTAGTTGATGGCCCCCTTCAAATCCGTCAGATGCGGACGCAACGAGATAGGCTTTAGGCGCGTGGGGAATGTGCCGATGTCGCTTGTGTCATAGTATTTCTGAATGTGCTTGCGGGAACGGGCAATCGTAACGCTATCCAGCAGCTCAAAAAAGTCGAAGTCCAGCATTTTGAGCAGATTTTCGGTTGTGCGGTCGCAAGGCTCCCACTTGCTCCATGTATTAAATGCCCGCTGCGCATTTCTGAAAATTTCGTCAATCGAACGGCTGGTATTGAGTTTTTCGTCAATATAATCGGTGTGTCCTTCGTAAGCCAAGGCAAGCTGATTTTTCAGGTCATTGAAGCGGTTGTTGACCGGCGTGGCGGAGAGCATCAGCACCTTTGTTTTCACGCCTGCACGGATGACCTTTTTCATTAAGGTTACATAGCGATTGTCCTTGGTTTCTTCATCCGGGTTTTCAATCAGCTTGCCGCCGTTGCGGAAGTTGTGTGATTCATCAATCACGACAAGATCATAATTGCCCCAATTTAATCTGCTAAGGTCCAGACCGTTTGAGTTGCCGTGGGTGCGGTTCAGGTCGGTGTGGTAAAGCACATCGTAGCGGAGCCTGTCGGCAGCAATCGGATTGTTGACATAGTTGTCCTTATAGGTGTTCCAGTTATTCGTCAGCTTTTTAGGGCAGAGCACCAGAACGGATTTGTTGCGGTTTTCGTAGTATTTTATAACCGCAAGCGCAGTGAAGGTTTTACCGAGACCAACGCTGTCTGCAAGAATACAGCCGTTGTATTTTTCGAGTTTATTGATAATGGCGAGAGCGGCATCCTTTTGGAAGTTGTAGAGCATCCCCCAAATCTTACTTTCCTTGAAGCCGGTTGCCTCGTTTGGCAAAACATCCTCGGACACATCTTCCAAAAACTCGCTGAAAATATTGTAGAGAGTCACAAAGTAGATAAAGTCGGGCGAGTTCTCATTATAGGCAGCCGTGATGCTGTCGATTACCTCATCGGTGACGACCTGAAGCACCTTGCTGTCGTTCCAGATTTCATTGAAGTCAGCAAGCAAAGTGCGGGCAAGGGACTCGTCCTTTACGATTGTGGTGCTGATTACATTGCCTTTTTCGCAACCAAGTTCAACCGTAGTAAAGTTGTTGATGGGGGTATAGCCTACGCCGTCAACTACAATTTGTCCCTGAATAGATTTGTCACTGACATTTGATTTGAAAGTGACCTTCTGCCTGATCCACTCTGCACATTCTCGTGCAATGGCTTTTTGGGTCAATTCGTTTCTGAGCTTGATTTCAAACTCTGTTCCGTAAAGATTTCGTTCACGGGTTAAGCGCGGAATGTAAAATTCACGGCGTTCTTTTTTAGCCTTTTCTGTCACGAAAGTTGGAGATGTAAAAATAAAGCGGAGTTCCTCAATCTGTGATAGCTGCTCCTTCAACTCTTGAAAGGCATAGATAGAGAAACAAGCCGCTGCAATTGATAGTTTGCTGCCTTGCTTGATTTCTACGGACAAATCGTCTTTTAGAGTCTTTGTAGTATTGTTTATAAGCTCCATTTTTCTACACCCATCCTAATTATGGCAAAGTTTGTGTCACATAAAGCATACTCTACTCAGCTTATGCGTCATAAAACTCCATGATTTCATCGGGCGTACAGTTAAGTGCCTTGCAAATGTTACCGATAATTTCGGTAGTTATATTTTCATCTCTTGCAAGTTTCATCATCTGATAATGCGTAATATGTGCCGCTTCCTGCAAGTCTTTTTTCTTCATCTTCTTGTCGATTAAGATTTTCCAAAGTTTATTGTATCTGACAGCCATAGCGATTCTCCTTCGGCAATATACTATCATTCAAAGATAAAGGACAACCAATTTAACATATTATAGCATACTTTCCCTGAAAAATCATAAAAAAAGACGGAAATTCAAACTTATTTGCGGAAAATCAAGCCGCAGTGTTGAGCGTTTATAGTTAAAAAGCAATTGAAACACATAAAAAAGATCAAGATGTATTTTTATTGGTTGTTATGGGGCAAGATATGAAGAATTCAAAAGTCAGACGGTTTGATATCATTGCAAGGAAGATGAAAAGCCCACAGGCTAGATCTTATATCCAGCCTGTGGGCCTTGTGTATGATTTGTCCTTTATCTTGTCCTGCGGCTTGCCCCGAAGCTTATGCCCAAGTCTATTTAACAAGATACCCATAATGGCGCATCTGGCGGCGGATAAGGGCTTCACAGCGGTCGCAAATTTCTTGGCTATAGGCGGTTCGATGGCTATCGATGAGCGCCTCTACATCGTTTGTGCTAAAGTTGAAGTGAAGCTGTATGCCGTATAATTCCTCAGCAGCATCTAACTGTTCGTCAAAACATCTCGAAAAAGGCTTGGCTTCAACGGCTTTTATACTGCGAAGAAATCGGGATAATGTCAATATTGCATCCTCGGCTGCGGAAACGCTTGAAATAGCGAATCTCGGTTTCACTGCCCTCGCAGATGAGATACACCACCGGATTGCGCTTTCTGGTGTGAGCAGACTTGCGGCTGAGCTCTTTTATTCTGCCCATGCTGCATTCTCTCCAATGAACGGAATCGCGCCGTAGCGGCCTTGCAGATACCCTTTGGAGATGTTCTCACCTTTCCGGGGAGAAAACTCAGTCAGAGCGTAAATATCAGTCTGCATGGTCTTTTCATCTTTCTCTGCAAACCAGATTTGATCACGCCGAAGCAAAGTTAGGTCGAGAAGCCCGGTGTCGTGGGTCGTGAAGATGAGTTGTGTATGGTTTGTATTGATGGCGGCATCCTGCATCATTTCGATCAAGTGCCGGGTCAGGAGTGGGTGCATACTGGATTCAATCTCGTCTACCACCAGAACAGCCCCAGATTCCAGAGCAGCGAGCCACATACCGATACGAGAAAAAAATCGCTGTGTTCCAACGGATTCCTGCCCCAACGGAAGCCAGAAGTCCTTGGATGTGCCATCTTCAGTGTCGAGAGTGTGTAGGGCAGAAATGATAGGTTCTTCCTTGGAACCAGTGATGCGGATGTCTTTGATGCCTAGATCGGCATACAGCATTTCATGCAGGATATGGCTCTTTTCGGAGCCGCCTTGCCGGATGGCAGACAGAGCGGCATCCAGCCGCATTTCTGTTCCCATGAAACCTGTCAGCTTTTCAAAGAACCACAGATACGCTTTTTCGGTTTGCGGACAGTTCCACTCGTTCGAGCTGGACAGATACAGACGATTTTCGGCAGTTCGTCCAGCAAGCGTGAACTGCTCTTGAATGTTCTCGCGGAACTGATAGTCATTGTTTTCTCTGGAAAAAATCAGTGCTTCCCGGCCATTAGGCCAGTGATAGAGATATTCGGTCAAGATTCTGGACTTGTCAAACGAGAACCCATAGGCATACTTGATGCCGCCATAGAAATAGATAGCTTCAAAGCTGGTCGGCTGTGTAGGTTGGTCTGTGAAAGCAAACGGTTCCTGCGGAAGCGGTTCGCCCTTCAGCAGCTTGGCATATCGGCCACAGACCATTTCCCGCATGAGCAGGAGTGCATGGAGGACATTGCTCTTTCCCGCTGCATTTGCGCCGTACAGTGCCAGCACTGGAACAAGCTGTTTCTTCTCATCCGGTGAAATCAGGCAGTCGACCAGACTTTTATCTGTAGATGCTTTTAAGCTGATGATGGCTGTATCCTTGATGGAACGGTGGTTGGTGACTGAAAATTGAAGCAGCATCGCAATTCCTCCCAGATGATTTTCTGAATCCAGTGTACTCTATTCTAGGCGGAAAGTCAAATCTTAATTTCAATATTTGCAGATTTTTTTCAAAAATCGAGAATAAAATTTAAAATATCAACTTTTTATACTGTTCTAGTATTATTAGAGTTTATTCTGCATACACAATCTCCCTCACCACCACTTCCTCCGCCCATTCCAGTTTAAGAACATTCTTGAATTCCGTCCGACAAAAACGCATTTTCTAGTTCGAAAGACGGTTATTAACTATTTTGACGTTCGATAGCTACATTATATCCACCGCATTTTCATTTTAACTGATTTCCCTTGGGTGTATGGTTCAGCGTTTCTTGTGGCTCAAATTTGCTTAAATCAATTGTTTCTATAGTTTCCTCCCTACACAGCGGTATTATGGATCACCTGCACCCATTGGTGATCCCCAGCCATACGCCCATTGGTCTTTTCAATAATTAGCAGTGGGTCAAAAAAAGGAACATCCATCTCCCGGAGAATGCCTTTCAGACCGGCTCGGCTGGCGGGCAGGCATCTTTCTTTCAAAAATTCTTCAAAATCTGCCCAGGACGGATTTTCTACAACGCCAAACGCCCGCAAAGGGATTCGGTCGGTGTAGTTCTTCATGCGGACAACTTCGTGCTTGAAATCAATGTCAATGGCCGTACATAGCTGCTGACCATTCATAAAGTTCATCCGCATGGTGAAATCCGGGTCCTTGCTGAAATGTTCGGCATTATAGATATACTTGTATATGGTCTGGCGCGACACGCCGAACTGTTTTGCAATCTCGGTGTTGCCGATGCCTTTTCTATGCAGTTCCAAAACCTCTACGGTCTGGTCGGGGGTAAGCTGCGCCTTGCGACCCGCATTGCGCGGATTTGGATTATTGATTTTCAGCATCTTTGCAAGTTCTCGCAGTTCATCCAAATCAGATGTGCCAAAAATCTCTTTTATTTGCTGTTGGTAATCGCTCGGCATCCAGTATCCCTCCCAAGCCGTTTTCTACTATTACTATATCGTGATTTCGGGGAGATGTCAACAAATTAAAATATTTACACACAAGATGCGGCAGTTCTATCTCAGCTATCCAATTTTCCAGACAGTGTCTGGAAAATTGAATTGGTCGCACTACTGCAAGCTGCTGTCCATCTCCGATAAGGAAAAGCGCAGCTTCTATGAAAAGGAAGCAGTCAACGCCGGATGGTCTGTCCGTGAGATGAAGCGGCAGATTGATAGTTCGCTGTTTGAGCGTCTACTCCTGTCCCGCAGTGATGCCAACAAGGAGCAGGTTTTGGCGCTGGCCGAAAAGGGTGTGGACTACACCAAGCCGGAGGACATCATCAAAGACCCGTATGTGTTTGAATTTTTAGGTCTGCCGGAGGAGAAGCCGTTCCTTGAAAGCGACTTGGAAGCGGCACTGGTGCGGTAAATCGAAGATTTCCTGCTGGAACTTGGTCGGGGCTTTATGTTTGTCGGCACGCAGCAGCGGGTCACTGTGAATAACACCCACTACTATGTGGACATGGTGTTCTACAACAAGATTTTGCACGCCTATGTGCTGATCGAGTTGAAAACCACCAAACTCACGCCCGAAGCTGCCGGGCAGATCAATATGTATCTGAACTACTATGCCGCAGAGGTCAACGACCCGGAAGACAATCCGCCCATCGGCATCATCCTCTGCACCGATAAGGACAGTGTAGCGGCTGAATATGTGCAGACACGAAATTACAAGGGCTTCCTTGCGGACAACCTGATGAATTTAGAAAAATTACCGAAAACCTCTTGACGAAGTCCAGCCCGAGGTTTGTTGATAGCAAAAAGCAACTGACGATTAAAGTTGGTCGTTCTTTCAGCTTTTAATTAGCTCGGAATAAAAAGTTTTTGACTCCCGTTTAGAATTTCTCGCATAGCATTGTCAATCTGAGCGATATATACTGTATGAATTGCAATCGTATTCAAAGAATCGAGAAGTGTGCGCATATCGTCCCTTGTAAATTCACAATCTGGCATTTCCGCACTCATTTAACACCAAGCACAAAGCCTGAAGTTTTTCATCCTTTGGTAGTTTATCTTGATTTGAGAGCCACGGACGTCCTGCTTCAACTCCACCAGAAGCAATATCTTGCATAGAAGATTATGTGGTTGAACTGCGACAATCTACGCATATGAAAATTGGACATTCCATAAATATAAAACTTACGCTGATGAAGGGTGATAAGGTGGTCGAGGGTATCAAATAACTTTCCAATTTTGCGCTGTTCCTCAAGTGAAGGGAGGGGTACTTGTCCCATACAGAGTTTGTCGTAATAGAAGTAGAGACGAACACCACCCTCTTGCAACTGCATAATCAGCTTTTGAAAATCAGGCGATTTGAACCAATGCCAGAGGAGTCTATCATCCACATCGTCAGAAGTCTTAAAGACCTCATAAAGTGAACTTACTATCACACTTTTTCCCGTGTCTTGGTATCCAATGGAACCCACATTTATTCTTGCAGGGTTGTACGCAAATGAATTTGGAGAAACAATATAGTACATTCTTTTGTCGGCTTCTCGCATTGTACCACCGTTTTCAAACTTTTCATCTTGCGGTACGAATCCACTTTCATTTGTAATGGAATAACTCTCTAATGGCAGATTCTCTTTGTTCTTTTCACCCGCTGGAAAAGTAATATCCGAGAACTTCCGCTGTTCCCAAGCGTATGTATTTTATGGCATAAGCCACAATTTTTTGTGGAAACCTTAGCTATCTGTGTTATAATAGAAATAACTACTTACGCTTTTCCCAAGAAAGGGTATTTTCTAAAACAAAAGGAGCTTGACCGATGAACAAACAACAGCTTGCGCAGAAGATTTGGGCTTCTGCTAACCAGATGCGCTCCAAAATCGAGGCCAGTGAGTACAAAGACTTTATCCTTGGTTTCATTTTTTATAAATATCTGTCCGATAAAGAAATCGAATTTCTGAAAGACAACGATTATGACGATGAGCTGCTGAAAACCGTAACCGAGGACGACCCCGAAACCGTCAAATGGGTGCAGGAAAACATCGGCTATTTTATCTCCTACAAAGATTTCTTCTCCACCTGGCTCGGCATGGGCAAGGATTTTGATGTTTCCAATGTGCGTGACGCGCTGTCGGCGTTCAGCCGGCTGATTTCCCCCACGCACAAACGTGTGTTTGAGAAAATCTTCAACACACTGGAAACCGGTCTTTCCAAACTGGGCGACAGCTCTGGCACCCAGACCAAAGCCATCAGCGGTCTGCTGAACCTGATCAAGGATATTCCGATGGACGGCAAGCAGGGCTATGATGTGCTGGGCTTCATCTATGAATATCTGATCAGTATGTTTGCCGCCAATGCCGGCAAAAAGGCGGGCGAGTTCTACACGCCCCACGAGGTTTCGCTGCTGATGTCCGAAATCGTAGCAAGCCACCTGCAGGGCAAGAACGAAATCAAAATCTATGACCCGACCAGCGGTTCCGGCTCGTTGCTGATCAATATCGGCAAAAGCGTTTCCAAGTATATGGCTGACGCAAACAATGTAAAATACTACGCGCAGGAGCTGAAAGAGAACACCTACAACCTGACCCGTATGAATCTGGTAATGCGCGGCATCAAGCCGGACAACATCGTTACCCGCAACGGCGATACGCTGGAGGAGGACTGGCCCTACTTTGATGATGCCGACCCCATCAACTCCTATGACCCGCTGTACGTAGACGCCGTAGTATCGAACCCGCCGTATTCGCAGGCATGGGATCCCACCAACAAGGAGGGCGACGCCCGTTATGCCCGCTTTGGTCTGGCGCCCAAGGGTAAGGCGGACTATGCCTTTTTGCTGCACGACCTTTACCATATCAAGCCCGACGGCATTATGACCATCGTTTTGCCCCACGGTGTTCTGTTCCGCGGCGGTGAGGAAGGCACGATCCGCAAAAATCTGATTGAGAACAACCACATTGACGCCATCATCGGTCTGCCCGCCAACATTTTCTTTGGCACGGGCATTCCCACCATCATTATGGTGTTGCGCCAAAAGCGCGAGCGCGAGGATGTACTTATCATTGACGCCTCCAAGGGGTACACCAAGGAGGGCAAAAACAACAAGCTCCGCGCCTCCGACATCAAGCGCATTGCCGATACCTTTGTAAAGCGTGAGAGCATCCCCAAATTTTCCCGCACGGTCAGCCGTGAGGAAATCCGCGCCAACGACTACAACTTAAACATTCCCCGCTATGTGGACTCCTCTGAGGCGGCGGAGCATTGGGATGTATACGCCTCTATGTTCGGCGGCATCCCCGCAGCAGAGCTGGACGAGCTTTCCGCGTACTGGGCGGCGTTCCCTGCGCTGCGCGGTGAATTGTTTGCTGAAAACGGAACGCCCTATGCGGCGCTGACCGTTGAGGACATCAAGTCGGCTATCAAAAACAGCCGCGATGTAACCGCCTTTGAGGACGCCTATCGCTCCGCCTTTGCTGGGCTGCCCGCCTATATGAAGGCTGTCCTGTTGGACGGCATGGACAAAATTGAGATTGCCAAGACGGAAACCACCCTCAGCGAGGATATTTTTGCGCGCCTTGCCGACATTCCGCTGATTGACAAGTACGAGGCTTATCAGCTGCTGGACGACCACTGGAACACGATTGCCGTTGACCTTGAAATGATCCAGACCGAGGGGTTCGGTGCAGCCAAAAAGGTAGACCCCCATCTTGTCACCAAAAAGAAGGGCAACGATGAGCAGGAAGTGCAGGACGGCTGGGTTGGGCACATTCTGCCCTTTGACCTGCTGCAAAAAACACTGTTGAAAGATAAGGCTGGCGCGCTCCACGCGCTGGAAAATCAGCTTGCCGAGCTGCCCACCGAATATGAAGCCCTGCTGGACGAATTTACCGAGGACGACAAGGACGCCTATAAGGAGTGCTTTACCGAAGAAGGCGATGCTTTTGTGCCGAAGGAGATTGCCAAAAAGGTCAAAGAACTGCGGCGTGACCGCACCCCCGAGGCACAAAATGCCTGCCGCATTTTCAACCGTGTAGAGGAACTGACCAGGCAGGAAAAGGCACTGAAAGCCGAAATCAAATCTGACGCAGCAGCACTGGAAGCCCTGACAAAAAAGACCATTGAGGGGCTGACCGATGCGCAGGTGTTGGAGCTGCTGGAGCAAAAATGGATTGCGCCCTTTACGAACGAGCTTGCCAAGCTGCCCGATGCCATGGTGGACAGCCTTGTCAGCAAGATTCAGACCCTGCAAAATAAATATAGCACAACCTTCTTTGATGTGGAAAGCGAAATCCGCGCCACCGAAAAGCAGCTGGCCGCGATGATGGACGACCTTACCGGCAGTGAGTACGACCTGAAAGGCCTGAGCGAGTTCAAGACGCTCTTGTTGGGTGACTGATATGGCAAAACAGAACAAACCTGCCATCCGATTCAAGGGATTTACTGACGCTTGGGAACAGCGGAAGTTAGAAGATTACCTTACTGTTTCCGCCGAAAAGAACACTGATAACCTGTACACAAAAAAAGATGTACTATCGGTGTCGGGTGATTTTGGTGTCGTTAATCAAATTGAATTTCAAGGTCGCTCTTTCGCTGGAGCATCAGTGTCCAATTATGGCGTTGTTCATACAGGCGATGTGGTTTATACAAAATCACCACTAAAGGCAAACCCGTATGGAATCATTAAAGCAAATAAAGGAAAACCCGGCATAGTATCGGTACTTTATGGCGTTTACCACACGAGAGAAAATGCAAACGCTGACTTTATTCAAATGTATTTTGAGCAAGATGCCCGTTTGAATAATTATCTCCGTCCGCTCGTTAATAAAGGTGCTAAAAACACCCTTTTAATTAGCGATACGGATGCTCTTGAGGGGGAAGTCTGTCTTGCGCCGACATTTGACGAACAGAAAGCTATTGGACAGTTTTTTGATTCCCTCGACAACCTTATCACCCTTCATCAGCGTAAGTATGACAAGCTGCAAGTTTTGAAGAAAGCCATGCTTGAAAAAATGTTTCCGAAAAATGGCAGCAGCGTCCCCGAAATTCGATTCAAGGGATTTACTGACGCTTGGGAACAGCGGAAGCTCGGAGAAATCGCAACATTCATTAACGGTAGAGCCTATTCGCAACCGGAATTATTGTCATCAGGGAAATACAAAGTACTTCGTGTGGGAAATTTTTACACGAATGATTCGTGGTATTACTCAGACCTTGAGTTGGGTGAAAAATACTACGCCGATTACGGTGACCTCTTATATACTTGGTCAGCAACATTTGGTCCTCATATTTGGCTTGGCGACAGGGTTATTTACCATTATCACATATGGAAGATTAACCTTTCAGACCAACTTGAAAAACAATTCGCAGTTCAGTTGATGGAGCAGGATAGAACCAATATTTTATCAAGCAAAAATGGTTCTACGATGGTTCATATCACAAAAGAAGGAATGGAACAAAAAGATGTAATTATTCCACCAAGCACCAAAGAACAACAAGAAATAGGTGCTTTCTTTCTACAACTCGACAACCTTATCACCCTTCATCAGCGTGAGTTAGAAAAGCTGCAAAATATCAAAAAATCCATGCTCGAAAAGATGTTTGTCTAAGGAGAATCGTGAAAAAATGGGAAAAATTATTTTATATCACGGCACTCCCGACAAAATCGTTGTGCCGAAATTTGGCGGCGGTGATGATAAACACGACTATGGCAGGGGCTTTTACCTTACCGAGAACATCGAACTTGCCAAAGAATGGGCGGTCTGCCGCCCGAACGACACAAACGGCTGGGTTCACAAGTACGAGCTGGAAACTGCCGGGCTGAAAATTCTGGATTTTCAGCAGCACAGTGTTCTTGCGTGGCTGGCAGAGCTGATGAAGCACCGGGACGCCGCCGACTCTAAGCGATACCGTATGCTGGCAAAGAAATTTATCGAAAAATACGGCATGGATACCCGCGATTATGATGTGATTTGCGGCTGGCGCGCAAACGCCTCCTACTTTTACATTGCCAAAGAGTTTGTGCGCGATAATATTGATGTGGATATTCTGGAAGATCTGCTGTCGCTGGGCGGTTTGGGCATCCAGTATTGCATCAAGTCCGAGGCCGCGTATGCAAATCTGAAAGAAATAACCGACGAGCTGCTTGCCGTGGACTACACTGAATTTAACGACAGGTACAATCAGCGCGACATAACGGCAAGAAAACGGATGCGCGAACTGGTGGATTCCGACGCGAACACGGTCACAAAGGTGTTCAGCACACTGTTTGAGAGGTGAGGAACAATGCGCGCGTATGCAAAGGAATATGTAAGCGATGTAGTAGAAAATCAGGGCAAGCTCTTTGACCTTGTGGCACAGAAATACCCTGACAAGGATACTGCGGCTTTTATCAATTCCTATATGGCAAGCAAAACCAGAAAAAGCATCGACGAAGCCAAAGCCTATGTAAACACGATGAGCGCCCCCGAATTGTGGGATTACTTTTGCAAAACCGAGGACTTTACACTGAAGGACGGCAAAGCCATCGAGGGTTTTATGCCGGACTGGATCGGCGAATTTTATGCGTATTATCAATGGTATTATAATCTGCCCAGCAGCGAGGTCGTAAAAAAAGTGCCGGTTGCTTTTCTGGAAAAAGCATACGGCGGGCTGCATGATCTGGAACTGGATTTGGCGGTACAAAAAGTCGGTGAAGTATAATGACGGTTGTTTGCTTTCATAACCCCAGTGAGGAAAACGGATATTTGAGCAACTGGTACCCCTGCCGCTTTACGGTGGAAGGGGTGGACTTTTCCTCCATGGAACAATATATGATGTACAAAAAGGCTGTGTACTTTGGTGACAAGGCTGTGGCGGCTAAAATTCTTGCAACCGATGATGTCGCCGAAATCAAGGCGCTTGGCAGGCTGGTTGCCCATTATAGCGAGCGTTATTGGAACGGTATTCGACAAATCGTTGTTTTTACAGGGCTGCTTGCCAAATTCACCCAAAATGACGACCTGAAAGCGCAGCTTGCCGCCACCAAAGGTTCCGTTTTGGCTGAATGTGCAGTCAGGGATACCATTTGGGGCATCGGCTTGTCGATGAAGGACCCGGACAGGCTGGATATTGGCAAGTGGAAGGGGCAAAACCTGCTGGGCTATGCCCTGATGATGGTGCGCGAACGGCTGTAAAAGCGCACACAAATACCCGGAAAGGGGCAAAACAAATGACCTTTCAAAAGGAATCGGACTTTGAAGAAGCGCTTATAAAAATCCTGACGACCAAAGGCTGGGAGAGCACAATTCTGAAATATCCCACCGAGCAGGATCTGATTCGCAACTGGGCAAACATTCTCTTTGACAATAATCGCGGCATAGATCGCCTTGGCGATTACCCCTTGACCGATGGCGAGATGCAGCAAATTGTGGAGCAGATTCGGGAACTGCGCACGCCGCTGAAGCTGAACGGCTTTATCAACGGCAAAACGGTTTCTGTCAAGCGCGATAACCCCGATGACAAGGCACATTTCGGCAAGGAAGTCAGCCTGAAAATCTACGACCGCATGGAGATTGCCGCCGGGCAAAGCCGCTACCAGATCGTACAGCAGCCGATTTTTCCCGGTAAATCCAAAATGCTGAACGACCGCCGCGGCGATTTAATGCTGCTGATCAACGGTATGCCGGTGTTCCATCTGGAATTAAAGCGCAGCGGTGTGCCGGTGAGTCAGGCATATAACCAAATTGAAAAATACGCCCACGAGGGTGTGTTTACCGGGCTGTTCTCGCTTGTGCAGATTTTTGTAGCAATGAACCCGGAAGAAACCGTCTACTTCGCCAACCCCGGTCCCGATGGCAAGTTTAACACCGATTATTACTTCCACTGGGCGGACTTCAACAACGAGCCAATCAACGATTGGAAAGAGATTGCCTCCAAGCTGCTGTCCATTCCCATGGCGCATCAGCTGATCGGCTTTTACACCGTGGCCGACGATGCGGACGGCGTGTTGAAAGTTATGCGCAGCTATCAGTATTATGCCGCCAGTGCGATTTCGGATGTGGTTTCCAAAACGAAATGGGACAGCGGCAAGCAGCGCGGCGGGTATATCTGGCACACCACCGGCAGCGGCAAGACGATGACTTCCTTCAAGTCCGCACAGCTGATTGCCAATTCCAACGATGCGGACAAGGTGGTTTTCCTCACGGATCGCATCGAACTGGGAACGCAGTCGCTGAAAGAATACCGCGCCTTTGCCGATGAAAACGAGACCGTGCAGGCAACGGAAAACACCTATGTATTGATTTCCAAGCTGAAAAGCATTGCCACCGCAGACACGCTGATTGTGACTTCTATTCAGAAGATGAGCAACATCCGTGACGAGGAGGGCGGCAAAAATGCCCGCGATATTGAGCTGATCGGCAAAAAGCGATTGGTGTTTATCGTGGACGAGGCGCATCGCTCCACCTTTGGCGATATGCTGGCAATTATAAAAGAAACCTTTCCTCGCGCGATTTTCTTCGGCTTTACCGGCACGCCCGTGTTTGAGGAAAACGCCAAAAAGAACAACGCACAAACCGATGTGTTTGGCAATGAGCTGCACCGTTACAGCATAGCAGACGGCATCCGCGATAAAAATGTGCTGGGCTTTGACCCGTACAAGGTACTTACCTTCCGCGACAAAGATGTGCGGCAGGCTGTTGCACTGGAAAAAGCAAAGGCAGCTACGGTTGCAGATGCCCTGAACGACCCTGCAAAAGCAGCTGTGTACTATAAGTACATGGACAACACGCAGGTGAAAATGTACGGCGAACCGGGTCCGGACGGAAAGTGGATCAAGGGGATTGAGGATTATCTGCCCAATACACAATATCTGACGGCCGAGCATAAGCAGACCGTTATCGAGGATATTAAGGAAAACTGGCTGACCTTGAGCCACAACGGTAAATTCCACGCGATTTTTGCCACAAGCAGCATCCCGGAGGCAATCGAATATTACCGCATGATGAAGACCACCATGCCGGAATTGAAAACAAGCTGCCTTTTTGACCCGAACATTGATAATAACGGCGGCGCGATTTACAAAGAGGACGGGCTTGTTGAAATTATCGAGGATTACAATAAGCGCTATGGGCAGGATTTTACAATACCCACCCATGCACGGTTTAAGAAGGATCTGTCGCTGCGTTTGGCGCACAAGGAGCAGTATAAGCGCATTGAACGCACCCCCGACCAACAGCTTGATTTGCTGATCGTTGTTGACCAGATGCTGACCGGCTTTGACTCCAAGTGGGTTAATACCCTCTATATGGATAAGATGCTGGAATACGAGAACATTATACAGGCGTTTTCCCGCACGAACCGATTGTTTGGACCGGATAAGCCGTTCGGCGTGATTCGCTATTACCGCAAGCCGCACACAATGGAGCAAAATGTGCTGAAAGCGGTGAAGCTGTACTCCGGCGACCGCCCAATTGGATTGTTTGTTGACCGCCTTGCCCACAACCTTGAAAAAATGAACGAGGTGTACGGCGACATTGCGGAGTTGTTTACGAGCGCGGGTGTGCCGGATTTTGAAAAGCTGCCGCAGGACAGGAGCGTCTGCGCCAAGTTTGCAAAGCTGTTCCGTGAGCTTAACGACTACATGGAGGCAGCGCGTGTGCAGGGCTTTACATGGAATCAAAGCGTATATCATTGCCCGGACGATGCTACCGATGAAACCATTGATGTCGAAATGCTGTTTGATGAGTCGGCCTATCTGATTTTGGCACAGCGCTATAAGGAGCTGTCCGCCGAGCCGTCGGACCCTTCCGATGATAGCGATGCGCCGTATGATTTGGTGGGCTATTTGACGGAAATCGACACCGGTGTGATTGATTCCAACTATATGAACAGCCGCTTTGATAAGTACCTGAAGCTGCTGAATCAGGCGGGTGCATCGGGAGAATCCATAGAACAGGCAAAAGCTGAACTGCATAAGTCCTTTGCCAGCCTGACACAGGAAGAACAGAAGTTTGCCAACATCTTCCTGCACGATATTGAACGCGGCGACGCCACACCCGAACCCGGCAAGACGCTGCGGGATTACATTACCGAGTACCAGTGCCGTGCGAAGAATGACCAAATCCACCGCTTTGCCGTTGTGTTTGGCTTGGATGAAGAAAAGCTCCGCAATATGATGGGTCTGGGGCTTACGAAAACCAATATCAACGAGTTTGGCCGCCTTGACGAACTGAAGAAAAGCGTAGACAAAGCAAAAGCAAAAGCCTATTTTGAGAAAAAAGAGGGCGTAAAGCTGATACCGCCCAAGGTAAACCAAAAAACCGACAGCCTGCTGCGGGAATTTATTGTAACCGGCGGCTTCGAGGTGTAAGGCTGCATATTTATAGGCGATAAGTCGAACAAAAGGGCCAAGGAAAATCCGAGGCCCTTTTACTTTTGCTTGGGAACAGCGGAAGTTAGAAGATTACCTTACTGTTTCCGCCGAAAAGAACACTGATAACCTGTACACAAAAAAAGATGTACTATCGGTGTCGGGTGATTTTGGTGTCGTTAATCAAATTGAATTTCAAGGTCGCTCTTTCGCTGGAGCATCAGTGTCCAATTATGGCGTTGTTCATACAGGCGATGTGGTTTATACAAAATCACCACTAAAGGCAAACCCGTATGGAATCATTAAAGCAAATAAAGGAAAACCCGGCATAGTATCGGTACTTTATGGCGTTTACCACACGAGAGAAAATGCAAACGCTGACTTTATTCAAATGTATTTTGAGCAAGATGCCCGTTTGAATAATTATCTCCGTCCGCTCGTTAATAAAGGTGCTAAAAACACCCTTTTAATTAGCGATACGGATGCTCTTGAGGGGGAAGTCTGTCTTGCGCCGACATTTGACGAACAGAAAGCTATTGGACAGTTTTTTGATTCCCTCGACAACCTTATCACCCTTCATCAGCGTAAGCCATATTCACACATACAACGGAGGTGCAATATGCTTAACGAAGCACAACGCACAGATAAGTTCTGTGAATATTATGCAAAGTGGATTACTGTATACAAGAAAGGGGCGATAAGACAGGTTACAATGGACAAGTACCTGATGACGCAAAAATGGCTTGAAAAACTTATCCCGGATTTGAAAATTTGCGATTTGAATCGCATTGCGTATCAGCAGTTGCTGAATGATTATGCCGAATACCATGAGCGGCAGACGACAATGGACTTTCACCACCAACTCAAAGGAGCTGTTTTAGACGCAGTGGACGAGGGGCTGATTGACCGTGACCCCACGCGGAAAGCGATTATTAAAGGCAAGGCACCATCTACAAAGAAAATAAAGTACCTTAACCAATTTGAACTGCACACGCTCCTTGCCTCGCTTGAATTAAAAGACGAAGTGAACTGGGATTATTTCATTCTTTTGGTGGCCAAGACCGGAATGCGCTTTTCGGAGGCACTGGCACTGACCCCCAAGGACTTTGATTTCTATCATCAGACCCTTTCCATCAGTAAGACATGGGATTACAAGGGCGCCGGTGGGTTTCAGCCGACAAAGAACAAATCATCGGTTCGTAAAATTCAAATTGATTGGCAGTCTGTTATTCGTTTTTCCGAGCTTGTAAAAGGTCTGCCGGACGATCAACCTATTTTTGTGGATGGCAAGGTCTACAACTCCACCGTCAATGATGTTTTGAGCCGCCACTGCGAGAGGTGCAATATCCCGGTCATTTCTATCCACGGTCTGCGCCACACCCACGCATCCCTGCTACTTTTTACCGGCGTATCTATTGCGAGTGTTGCCCGGCGACTGGGACACTCCAGTATGACAACCACCCAAAAGACCTATCTCCATATCATTCAGGAGTTGGAAAACAAGGATATTGACCTTGTTATGCGATCATTGTCCGGGCTGAACTAAAATATTGATTTATGGCTTATGTTGATTTGCTTAATGCAAAAGTGACTGTGACGCAGAGATCCACTTTGCACCACAGTCACTTTTGCATTGGATCTTGAATGCTAATCTGAAAAATATTGTACCCGCTATATTGGGATTCATAAATTTACCAGACGCTGTCTGGCAAATTGAGTTGACCGCACTACTATGGGTTATCATCTATCCTCTGCGCGGATAAAGGACGGTGCAGCGATTTTTCTGACTATATTCTTTAATGGAAAAATGTCTTGTATATCTCAACCACCCGATTTTCCAGTCAGCGACTGGAAAATTGAACGGAACACATTATGATGAATGAGTATATCACCTGCTTTTGCTTGAATTACCGATTTCCTTGATGGCGGCATAGTGTTTTCCACATTTTCGGCTGATCTCGTTGAAAAAATCGGATGTCACAAATTCCAGCAGCCATACTTTGGGAATCATGTACTTGGGTGTCTGTAAGATGGTTTTCAGCAAGCCCTTGCTGCACCATTTCAGGATTGTGTGGCGTTGGTAGCCTGTCACCTCGCAGACTTGCGCAACGGTCAGTACATCCGGGTAATTTGCCAGTTGCTGCTCGTACCATTCCTTGGCCAGCAGCCGTTCCTCGCCCTTATAGTTCAGCTTGCGCTCCAACGATGCGGCTGGTTTCTTGTGCTTGGGGTAGTTGTAATACCACCCGCTGGGCGGAGTGTAGCGCATCGGGTCGGACTCGCGGCGGTAGAGATACTCGGCAACATCTTTCTTGGCGATTTTATAGCATCGCGTTTTCTTTCCGTTGTTTTTGCAGGGAACAAGCCCGCTTTGCAGGAGATAAAGCGAAGTGCGCGTTCCGATATGGCATACGATGCGGAAATCGTTGCGGCTCATCGGGTCCGGATAGGGCGTTAGGATTTCTTCAATCTTTTCTGCCAAAGGGTCCTTGCTTACAGTTTTTTTCTTCATTTCGGGTTCTCCTTGTTTGTAAAGTGGAACCCGAAAAATCACTACTTCATTTTTCTGTTTCCTGCATTTTTTCTCATTCGTGTCCGCAAGACCGCACTATTATCCGGCTTTTGGGGCAGGGCTTATGCTGCTGTCACCGCCCAGGCAAAGCTGAAGCGGGAAGAACAGGCCCGCCAAAGCAGCCGACAGGAGATTGCTCACTCGGTTACGGAAGCGAATGTGCTAACCTCGGAGCTGACCGATCTGCTGATCGAAAAGGTGTATGTATTCCCCGACAACCGCATTGAGATTGTTTACAAGGTCCATGACCTCTTTGAATAATTGAAGATACAAAAACGGAAAACCCAGGCTATCAAATCCATCTTAGTGGCTTGGGTTTTCTGCTCTTTGGCGCTTTTATAGTCAAACGACAAGTGGTACAATATAGTTAAATTCTATTTACTATGAAAGCTGTACCAGGGGGAACAAAAATGGGAAATCGAACATTTGAAGATGTGAAAAGCTATGTAGAATGGCAATCTCAAGGAAAATGCACAGTATTGAGCGCAAAAACAGAGCAACACTTCAATGATTTGGGTGTTGATGTGCGCGTCTGGAATGTCAAAACCGATACTGATGGAGATTGGTGGGTAGTGGAGGGCGACGGGATTCCGATGAATCTCTATCCCCAAAGTGCATATTATTTTGGAGCAGATGAAGTGTATTCTTTCCACATGGGCTTAATGCAGAGAATGAGCGCAGCCCAGGGTGAATATAGTCCAGAGGATTTTGTAAATGGTGTGACGCTCGATGCAGAAATTGCTCCTCAACTTTTCCGAAAGCTCAAAAGTGTCGCTGCGCTAATTGATACCGCTAAGGAGATTGAAGATTTTCAAGCGATAGGTGTTCAGTGCAGAGAAACATTGATTGAACTCGGCAACCACATTTATGACCCTGCAATGGCTGGTGATGGGGAGCAGCCCCAAGCATCGAATTTCAAGAGAAAATGTGAACTATTTATTCAGTTCTATTTGAAAGGATCGGAAAACGCAGATTACAGAAGTATTATTAAGAAACTAACAGAATCCACCTGGGATTACGCCAATAAGATTACACATTCGCGTAGTGCTACATACTACGAAGCCTCAACCTGTGTTACGCTTTGTATTTCTCTTGTTGGCGTTTATGAAAACATCCTTCAGAAAGTTTTCGATCCACTTTCTCAATACCATTGCTCAGTTTGCCAAAGTAAGAAATTAAGCATTGATGGTGATGATTCAGATGAAGATGGAATGGTGAAAAAACTATATCTCCATTGTGAAGAATGCGGTGCTACAACAGAAGTAGTCTTTGAAGGAAATGATGGAGATAATCCCACCTATACTACGAGCAAAGTCGTAGAATAAAAAGCAAAAACAGAAAACCCAGACTATCAGCACTAAGATTGGTAGTTTGGGTTTTCTGCTTTTCAGAATTATATTTTTTTGTCGTGTGCTTGACATACGGGTGGCGCAAATCGTGAAAGCGGATGCGCCGCAGATGATAATTTTGCAAGATAATCTGGAACGAATTGGAGAGATAATCCGGCTTAAGCAGATTGCCCATTGCGTCTACGCAGATGTAGTCTGCGTATTTTTTGTTGTAGCACCTACCGCACAGCTTGCGGTTTTCTTTCTGTTCCTCCTGCAAGGCCAGCAGCCGTTCCCGGAAAACCGGTACAAGTGGCAAGGTGCGCTTGCTGGATTTGGTTTTTGTGCCATTGGATTCTACAAGAACTTCTTTTCCGTCCAGCCGAACCGTTGTGACCGTGTGGCAGATTTCAATGGTGTTCTGCTCAAAGTCTACAGCAGCCCATTTCAGCCCTACAACCTCGCTGCGGCGCAGACCATAAAAGGCAGTCAACATAACTGCCACCTCAATTTTACTGCCGCGCACAGCGTCGAACAGCGCGTTCATTTCGTCCTTGCTGTAAAAGTTCCCGGTAAATTCGTTTTTCTTCGGGCGGTCTACCTTGTCGGCAGGGTTCACATCGATCAGGTCCGTTTTCACTGCGTATTTCAAGGCGCGGTGGATAACCGCATGATAGTGAATGACCGTATTGGGCTTCACACGCTCCAACTGTTCCTGATAAAATGCTTGGATATGAACCGCTTTCAGGTTGCCCAGCGTAACGCCGAGATTTCTAAAGTAAGGAATGATCCTGCTGGAGCACAACACGTTCTATCTGCGTGACGGCGTGCCCTTCGTGCGCGCCCGCATGGATGGAGGCAGCTACACCGAGAAGGATGATACGATCCTCCCGCTGCCCTAAGGCAACACCGCATAATTCCCGCCTTACGGCTTAAGCACCGCTCCGGCGGCTGCGGCACGGCATCTGCG
>ENA-OPBF01000436-OPBF01000436.1-human-gut-metagenome-genome-assembly--contig:-NODE-436-length-32708-cov-2.023704_pt1 | contig 32708 bp, 33 predicted proteins | sample MGYA00241067_ERZ501450 | MGnify/ENA primary metagenome ERZ501450 (study PRJEB25962, sample SAMEA2042516) | human gut metagenome | biome: human gut; feature: human-associated habitat; material: faeces... | reverse complement strand
TGTCATATGAAGCCTGCTTTGATTCCTGTATTACTTTTTCTATATTACTGTTGCAGTTTTCTGCAGCATTTTCCATAGATGTAACTACTGTATTTCTTACCTGATTAGAAGTTTTTGAAGCTGACGAGAAAAAAAGAACAACCGACAATGCTCCAAACGGTACTACAAGGCATATTACCAGCAGTCGAATCATCCCAAAGGTCAGATTTGCCTTTTTCCTTTCTTTATTTAGTGCATTATATCTGTTGTTCTTTTTCATTATTAGTCTCCCTTCAACTTTTACTATTATTTCTGTCGGGAAACTTATTTATTATTCTGTTACTAATATTATATAAATAATTATTATGTAAATGACTTATTAAACTTATGTTACTCCAAAATTACTACTTTAATCCTAAGAATTTCTCATATATTTCACAAACTTCAATAGCCTGTTCTTTTGTTGGCATTTCACAGAAAATACGAATCAACGGTTCTGTTCCTGAGAATCTGCCAATTACCCATCCTCCGTTTTCAAAATAAACTTTGCTTCCATCCATATACGAAACATGCTGAATCTTATATGGTAATTCCGGAATCTGTTTATCTTCCATTAATATTTTGTGAATTTCTTCTTTCTTTTCTTTTGTAAATTTGTAGTCACGCTCTTCCATATAAATAGCTCCGCATTCAGCTTCAATGTCTTTATATATTTCAGATAACTTTCTTCCTGTAACTGCTATCATTTCTATAAGTAACATTGCTGCGTAAATACCATCTTTACCATTAATATGTCCACGTACTGTAAGTCCTCCGGAAGATTCCCCGCCAATAACTGCATTTTCTTCAGTCATTTTTGCTGATATATACTTAAAACCTACCGGAACTTCGTAACAAGTTTCCCCAAACTTATTTGCTACCTTATCAAGCATATGTGTTGTAGCTACGTTTCTAACTACTGCACCATGCCATCCTTTATATTTTACAAGATAATAATATAATAACACAAGAATGTCATTTGGATGAAGAAATCTTCCTGTATCATCAATAACTCCAATTCTGTCCGCATCTCCATCTGTAGCAATTCCTATGTCAAATCCATAATCAATTACTCTTGTCATAAGACCTCTAAGAGTTGATGCACTTGGTGATGGAAGTTTTCCACCAAATAAGGTATCATGTCTGTCATGTATTGTTTCTACATCACATCTTGCCGTAAGCAGTAATGTTTTTAAAGGTATTTCAGAAACTCCATACATCGGGTCTAAAGCAACTCTAAGACCTGCATTTCTGATTTTCTGCATATCTACAGCATTAATTATATTATCTAAGTATTCATTTAAAGGATAAATTTCTTTAATCAACTCTTTGCTTACTGCCTCATCATAATCCATTTCTTCTATAGAATCCACATCTATTTTTGAAGCGTAGTCTTCTATTTCTTTTGTCTGATTTTCATCAGCATCTCTGCCACCATAAGTAAATACTTTTACACCATTGTAAATAGCCGGATTATGGCTTGCTGTTACCATCATTCCATATGGCATTTCATGTTTTTCTACATAGAACATAATAAGAGGAGTAGGCGCTGATTTGTTAACGAGCAATGTTGTAATTTCCTGTGCTGCAAATACCTGTCCCATCCATCTCATAGCTTCTTTTGACAAAAATCTCTTGTCATAACCAATTATCATTCCTTTATCAGTCTTGCCTTCTGCTTTCATTTTGTTGCACATAGCCTGAGCTAATAATTGAATGTTTTTCTTAGTAAATTCATCTCCTATGACTGCTCTCCAGCCGCCTGTTCCAAATTTAATCATGTAAGCCTCCTCATTATACCTTATGCTACCCCATGGTGATTTCAACCAGATTATGGCTTCCTTTTTCCATAACCGGAATAAAATCTACTATTTCCCCATTTAATTTTATTTCTTTAACTCCTTTATTAACCTTATTAGGGTTAACTACATTTATATCGTACTCCGCGCCTCTCCATACACGGTGAACTTTAAATTTATCCCATTCCTTTGGAATGCATGGATCAATATTTAATTTATCAAAATCAGGTCTGATTCCAAGCATATATCTTGTTGCTGAGAAATATGACCATCCTCCACTTCCTGTCATAAACGGATGTCTTGCTCTTCCGTATGCAGTATGGTCTTTTCCCATGATAAACTGGCAATAAGAATATGGTTCTGCTTCTCTGATTTCAATCATGTCATTCTGATTGTATGGGCACAATGAATTATAATATTCCATTGCCCTGTCGCCTCTTCCGAGTACACATTCCGCTGCCCATGCCCATGGATTTGGATGTGAGAATATAGCACCATTTTCCTTGACACCCGGATATACTCTTGTGATAAATCCTATATCATCATCAGGAACTGTATACGATGGAGCATTTAACATTATTCCATATGGTGTTGCCAAATATTCTTTTACACTGTCCATAGCCTTAATGCCTTTTTCTTCCGATGCCGCCCCCGACAATACTGCCCAGGCATTTGACTCTAAATGAACTTTACCTTCATTATCTGTACTTGTTCCAATTTTCTTTCCGTTTTTGGTTATTCCTCTTATAAACCAATCTTTATCCCACAATTCATTATTACATACATCTTTTACATGCATGGCCATTTCCTTATATTTCTTAACATCATCATCTCTTCCAAGATACTGTGCTAATTCTATAAAATTGTTTATTGCCCAATAATGTAAAAATGATACTAAAGCACTTTCTCCTCCGCCAAGATTTAAGCAGTCATTCCAATCTGCCCTAAGTCCTAAGCAAATTCCTGTTGCTCCTACTTCTTTTGCTGAAAAATCTAATATTCTCATCATATGTTCATATACAGTACCTTCTCCCTTATCTGCATATGGAACAATCTGATCAGCAAATTCGATTTCTCCTGTTTCTTTTATATATTCCACAATAGATGGTATAAGCCATAAAGCATCATCTGAGCATGCATCTTCAATACCATGTATTATATCTGACTTATTAATTCCCGGAATTACTGTAGGTGATTTAAAAGGTTTCTTATCATCCTTTTTCTTTTCAAACCATTCCGGTTGGAATAAATGTAATCCATATCCTTTTGAAACTAATCCATTAAGAAGCTGTACTATTCTCTGTTTACACTTTTCCGGATTAGAATGCGGTATAGTCATTGAATCCTGCGCCGTATCTCTATATCCTAATCCCGTTCTTCCACCTACTTCGATGAAAGATGCAAATCTTGAAAACATTACATTAACTTCTGACTGATATAAATTCCATATATTAATCATTGTGTTCATTGCTTCACTTGGAGTTTCAATTGTTAATTTATTAATTTTATCATTCCAATACTTTTCCAAATTTTTGTATGCTTTGTCCACATTTGTAAAATCGCTATACTTTTCTCTTATTCTTCTGCCTTCTGTGTCATCGCCTTCACCTAACATAAAGATAAGTCTGACTTTTTCGCCCGGTTGTATTACAATATTTTTCTGTAAAGAACCGCAGTGATTATTTCCTTTTTCAAATGAACCTGTACATTTTCCATTTATTACTGCCTGTGGATTATCTTCCGTATGATATAAACCCAGGAACTTGTCTCTGAGGCAATCGAAGCCATCTGGAGAAAAATTTGAAGTAAAATACTGATAACCAAATTCTTCATAGAATAAGTCATACAATATAATTCCATCCTTATATGAGGAACCCGCACAATACAAACTCATCTGAAAATTCTGATTATCTATCATAATATGATGGAAGGAAAATTCACAATAAGAAAAAATACTTAAGTTCCTAGGTTTATTGTCTGTATTTTCAATAACTACATCCCAAAGTTCAACATCATCTTCTATTGGAACGCAAAGTTTCTGACTTGCTTTTAATTTATCATATTCGCATTCATAAACAGAATATGATAATCCATGTCTGCACTTATACTTAGCTTTATCAAGTGGCTTTCCTACCGGCTGCCATGAAATGCTAAAGTAATCACCATTATCATTGTCTCTTACATACACATAATGTCCCGGTCTGTCCATTGGCACTGAATTGCCTCTAAACCTTGTTACTCTATGATACTCAGGTGTTTTATAAAACATATAACCACCTGCCGTATGATTAACTACCACACATGTATCTTTCACACCTAAATAATTCGTCCATGATGTAGGAAGATCCACTCTGTCTATTACATACTCTCTTTTTTCATTATCATAATCCTCTCCCTGCCTATTTTCTTAGTTAAAATAATGATAGCAAATATAATCTCTTTTTTGAATGAACGTACTTGTTATTACTTTTCTCTTTTTGTCAGATTTGTTTTTATTTTTTGTTATTTGGAACAAATAAATACAAATCAGCAATAATTTACGGATTAATCAATCTATTACATTTGTCATAAATATTATTTGATAGCAGAGTCAAAAAACCACAACTTTAATTCTTACGGATTGTTTCAGTAAATTGTAGATTCATTATGAAAATAAAGAAAATCAATTTAATTTTAGACTTTATTTATGTTTGTTTAGGTGTAAAATATACATATAAATAAACATCAAAGTTGGGAGGTTTATATGAGAGAACGATTACAGGAATTTTTGGACCATATGGAAATGGTCACATCAAAAGAATTGTCAGACAATGAACGTGAAGCAGTTTTTAACGATTTTATGAAACAGATTCAGTTTTTCCAAAATGAAAGACTTATTCATTTAATCGTAACAGTTACATTTGCAATTATTGCAATTTTTACAACTTTGGCAAATTATGTTCTCCAAAGTATATGTGTGTTTGTATTTTTGCTTGCAATATACATTCTTCTTTTATTTTACATAAGGCATTATTTCTTTCTCGAAAGAGGAGTACAAAAGCTTTACCTCTACTATGATAAACTTGTCAAAAACACTTATTATAGTGATGATGTGAAGAAAAAATGCAGTTTAGTTTAAAAATAGCGTACTATTTTCAAATAAAATAATTATCGACTTTTTTCGACTATAATTAATTTGTAATGTTAAAATCAAAAAGCCACTTTTAGAAAAACAATGTTTTTCTAATCATGTAAAAATACCAAATTGGAATGTTTTACAAAAAAAGGCTACCACTTTACGTAATTTGTAAAGTGGTAGCTTTTTTAATTAATAGCTTTTAACTTAATAATAAAATTTTATCTATCCCATTTATCACAAAGTGCCTGTACCTGGTCGGCAAATTTTGCAAGGTCTTTATTTGCACCGCCTTCATTACGTTTAATAACTGCAAGAAGTCTCTGCCCTGCAGCAAGTAATCTTTCATATACAGTAGATGGTTTTCTCTGTTTTGAAGAGTTGCTTTGTATTCTGATTGGAACTCCTTCTTTTATTAATTCACCTGTTGCCAGGTCAAACTGTGTTCCACTGTAAGGAGCATATGCATCATATCCATGTTCATCTCTTAAAAGTTTTGCAAAAATATCACATACCTCATCTTCACCATGAACTACAAAGACTTTCTGTGGTCTTTTCTTCATAGCTTCGAGCCATTTTACTAACTCTTTCTGATCTCCATGACCGCTTATACCTTTTAAGGATTCTATTCTTGCCTTAACAGCTATTTCTTCACCAAAAAGTTTTACTGTTGTTGCTCCTTCAAGTATTGCTCTTCCTAACGTACCGACTGCCTGATAACCTACAAATAATATTGTAGAGTTCTCTCTCCACAGATTATGCTTCAAGTGGTGTCGTATTCTTCCGGCTTCACACATACCTGATGCAGACAATATAACTTTTGGCATATTATTCTGGTTAATAGCAACAGATTCATTACTTGTAACTGAAACCTTTAATCCATCGAACTTCAACGGGTTAACTCCCATGTTAATTAATTCCATTGTTTCTTCATCAAAGCAATCAATTACGTTATTATTAAATACATTTGTTGCCTCTATGGCAAGCGGACTATCTACATACACTTCAAAATTAGGATAGTTCTTAACCATATTATCTCTTTTAATAATACGGAGGAAATATAGCATTTCCTGAGTTCTGCCTACGGCAAATGACGGGATAACTACATTTCCACCTCTTGCAAATGTTTCGTTTAATATTCTCGCCAGAGCTTTTACATAATCAGGTCTTTCTTCATGGAATCTGTCACCATATGTAGATTCTATTAAGACATAATCAGCTCCATCCATTGTCTTAGGATCTTTAATTATTGGTTTATTAATATTACCAATATCTCCTGAGAAAATTATCGTCTTAGACACATCACCTTCAGTAACTTTTACCTCGATGCTTGATGAACCAAGCAAATGTCCTGCATCTACAAACTTAATCTGGAATTCATCACATACACTCACAGTTTCATCATAGTTTACCGGAACCATTAATTCACAGGCAGCTACTGCATCTGCCATCGTATAGATTGGTTCATATTCTTCCTTACCGGCTCTCTTTGCCTTTCTGCTTTTCCATTCAGCTTCAAATTCCTGGATATGTGCACTATCACGAAGCATTATGTTACATAATTCGCAAGTTGCTTTCGTTGCAAATACCTGTCCCTTAAAGCCTCTCTTTACCATAAGCGGAATTAATCCTGAATGGTCAATGTGAGCATGAGTTAAAAATATGTAATCTATATCTCCTGCTGCCACCGGCAACTCCTGATTTACATAAATATCCTTTCCCTGCTCCATTCCACAATCCACAAGTACCTTTTTGTCACCAACCTGAATAAAATGACAGCTTCCTGTAACTTCATGGTCTGCTCCTAAAAATGTAAGAATCATAACTAGCACCTCCCTATTCGATTTTATCCGAAACTCATAATTTATATAACAGTAATTATACCATTTTCCCCGGAAGGTCGCTATATATATTTTAGCAAATGTGTTAGATTTAATTAGTTAATTCTGATAATTTATCTGCTCTCCTGTAATTAACGGATACCGTACTAACTTATCCCCATCTAATTTTTCCCTGTGCATGTCCACTGCGGTAATCTGATGATTGTTATAGGTTGTATAATAATAAATCCCCTTGGTTGCATTGCAACATGAAGTATAAATTGTTATCTCATACTTGCCTTCTTCCACTTCACAGCATCCCCTTTGCTGGTCAACAGAGCCTAGAATATGGAAGAACTGGCTGACACTTTCCTCTTCGCCATCTCCTGATACGGAATTCATTTTGGTAAAGGCAACCTTGGCAAATCTTGAAGCTGATGACAAATCCCCCGGAAGCCCCAAAGCTCCCATTCCACGACTGTAGGCATTAAAATCCAAATCCTTTGAAAACTTATTTTCAGGCTGTTTAGGAGATAAATTCATATAATTGTTTAGCATAAACATCTGCTGATCAAAGGGTGGATTGTTGGTAAGAACTCCCACGGGATTATCATATATATGAAGTCCGTCTGCCATACATTCCACTGTAATTGAGCTCTTTTCATCTGCAATTATCCAATGAAGCTGTGCAGAAGGCAACTGCTCACTAAAAGGTGTTGCCACCAGATTCATATGGGACAGCGCCTCCCTTGCCTCATCTACATTGGAGTATTGTGCCAAAATCCACATAATAAACTCAAACTGAGCCACATTGGTTTCATTTTTCTTAACTTCCTGATACATGGCATTTCCAACAAAATTAAGCCCTGCCATTCCAAGACCTTTCTCATTAATTGCATCATAATATAGAGGATACTCCCCTACAACATACGCCATGCCCATTATGGCATAGTGATTATCTAAAGCCTTTGTATGTCTAAAATTAATTGGATAATTTCTCGGAGTTATGGCAATTTCATCGCCATATGAAAACTCATAGTCCAATGTTCTTCCAAAATAAAAATCCTTTGTTTTATATGTTGCTGCGGTACACATACTGCCTCCTGTTTTATTTTATAGTATTACGTTTTACATATATTTATTTTTCTACTGTTGCCTGAACTCTATCTCTCCGGTATCTGCATTCATCCCGTCTACAATTGCAAGGGATTCTAAATGATATCCCAGATTTCTAATTGTTCTACCTCCCGGCTGGAAGCCTTTTTCTTATAATCACTCTTTAATTTCCACTATTTTTCCTGTGTGAATGGCTTTTAATTTATCTTTCATAATTTTATGCATTATCTCATAAGCTTTATCCCCTGTACAATGCCCGGTATAAAAAATAGTGTACATCTTGTTTAATTTTTTTGCAATAGACTCTATATTTGCTATTTCTTCTTTAGTATACCCACCGTTTTTAAACATATGAAAGCCACTGATTACTACCATTGGCTCATTGGCAAATTTCTTCTTATATGCCTCTAAAATATTTATAATTCCACAATGTGCACACCCTGATATAAGGGCATTTCCCTTCTTTGTACATATTACAAGGCTTTGCTCATGGGAAAAATCATCTTCTGTAATTTTTCCATCCACTTTTCTTAGAAATTTTATATTTCTCTTTTCTGTGGGTACATTAGAAAGCAAATATAAATTATCATCTATTTTATAGCTTCCATCTACTAATTTAAGCTGCGGCAAATTCAATATTCTGTTATCTATTCCTATATATGTGTCTTTGTAATAGCATTCCTCTGTTGCATTTTTTTGCATATAAATTTGTGCATGATTGTTTATCTCACAAAATTTAAGCAAACCACCTGCGTGATCATAATGCCCATGACTTATAATAACCTTGTCAATTTCATTTAAATCAATTCCTAATTTTGCGGCATTTCCCACAAATCTGCCTGTGGCTCCCGTATCAAATAACAATTTATACTGTTGAATTTCAATATATAATGCCAAACCATGTTCAAAATCACACTCCATATCCTCCGGAGTGTCCTCAATTAATGTTATTACTTTCATTGTGTTTTTCCCACCACTACACTTCTATATAGTACACACATATATTTTCATATTTTCCTTCATCCACCTTGAAGCCATTGGGAATGACTCCCAGCTGTTTGAAGCCAATTCGCTCATATAAATGTATTGCATGCATATTTGATTCCACTACTGCATTAAACTGGAGAATTTTAAACTGCTCCCTGTGTGCCTGTTGTATGCAGTCACGCACCATTTTTTCACCAATATGAAGTCCTCTGCTTTCTGATGAAACTGCAAAACTTGCATTAGCAATATGTCCACACCTTCCAACATTATTAGGATGCAAAATATACATTCCCAGTATTTTTCCTGTGTCTTTGTTTACTGCTACTCCACAATAGCTCTGTCCCTCAAAGAATATCTTACCCTTTTCTTCTGTCAGTAAATCTTCCTGTGGGAAAGCATTTCCCTCCTTAACAACTTCATTCCAAATATTAACCATTTCAGGAATATCCCTTACTTCGTATCTTCTTAATTCAATATTATTAATCATTGTTCTTCCTCCTGTAACGGTACTTTTATACCTTAATACCGTATATTTTATGGTAACTCCATTGAAACTCTTTTGCAATACATCTTTATGACAATAACTCCAGAAGTTCCTCTTTATTAAATGAAGCCCCGGCATAAGATAGTCAAATTCGCTCCAGAGTTCACTTAACCTGTTTTCTCTCTTCTGCCGTTCCAACAACCATGGAAACATTAAGGGTCGGAGCAAACTTTTCAAATTCACTTTTCCAATTGTACACAAGACTACTAAACTCTTCACTTTTTTTCGTTTCAATATAAGTTTCATATACATTTCCACCACTTACATCTATATAAATCACTATACATTTATGCAGTTATTAACTACGTATGTGCATTTACTATTTCTATTTTTACATAAAATAACCCCGGTCACATACACCACCAATGACCGGGATTACAACTTTATTTACTAACGATTATTTAACTGTCATAGTCTTTTTGTACCCTGTAGATTTTTTCATAATCATTTTTTTATACTTCTTTAAAGATTTCTTAGGACACTTAATTGTAGCTTTTTTGTTAATTCCGCTAAATGCCTTCTTTCCAATCTTTTCAATATTTTTTCCAATTACTACTTTCTTTGTTTTGTTGCAATTCTTAAATGCCTTTTTCCCAATTGCAGTAACCTTGTATTTATCTTTACCAATTGTTACTGTTGCAGGAATTTTTACAGTCTTTTTATTTTTAGCTGCCTTAAGAGAAACAGTTTTCTTTGATGTTGATGTAACTACATAAGTACCACTTTTAGCCTTTACAATATCTCCCTTTTTAACTTTCTTAACAGAAGTTTTTGTATCGTTACTCTTTGTTCCTTTTTCCTTAACTGATACATCAAATGAAATATCTACAGATGTAGCCTCTTTACCCTCTCCTGATGCGAATTTAATACTTCCTGTAAACAGTGCATCTCTTGAACCTTTTTTACCCTTAGTGTCAGCAGTAAAATTAGCAGATGCCTTGACTTTGTTCATTTCAATTGCTTTTTCAATTGGGATGTACTTAATTATGTTTCCTCCCTCATCCTTCACTTCTTCCTTAGTTAAGGCATCTAAGTTTCTGGATATACTTTTAACCTGGAAAACCATTTCTTTCTTCACTGCATCTAAGTATCCCTTTGGATATGATTTAGCTACTTCATCAAATCCAGGTAATGCAAACAATCTATCTGCTGCACTATTTATTATAACTTCCGCATTGTTTCCTAATGCCAGACTAAGTCTCTTGATTAACTCTGTCGCATTTTTTTCTGTTACACTAATAGTTGATTTTGTACCTGACTTTGTTTCAAATTTACCAAGAGTATAGTCAGCTGTATTAAGAACCAATGCCAATAAATCTTTCCCTGTACTCATTAACTGCTCACTGGATATGTTAAAGTTTGGATACATTTTTTCTCCATAATTCACATCTTTAATACATCCTATTTTATCAGCCACGTCTTCACCATCTTCCTCTGTATACACTGTATAAGATAATACTTCACGAATTCCAAGTTCTGACTTTAAGTATTTATTTAATTCGTTTATTCCATTAAGTGTAAGCTCTTCTATGGCAGGTATCTCCAATGCATCATAAATATCATTAACAGTTCTTCCTGTATATTCCTTCACAAATGAAACTAATGTGCCTAAATTAATTTTAATTTTTCCATTGTTATAATTTAATGAAATTGCCTTTGCATTTTTTCCTTTTGCAAGCTGAAGATATAAATCTAAATTAAAATTCTGTGAATCAATAACTGATGATTTTACTGTTCCCTTTAAGTCTAAAACATCTGCTCCAATAGGTTCGCCATCTTCATTTAAACCTGATGCAATGCCTAATTTAAGCATCCGGTTGTAAAATGCTTCACCTTCTTTAGTTAAAACCAATTTTCCATCTTCATATGAACCATAATCACTGTTATAATCAAAAGCTAACTGTCTAAAAGTTCTATAAAGCTGTTCAGCTACTTCCTCTCCCTTTACATTTGCCTTAAAATTAGCCGTAACATCTGCATTTTTTGCATCTAAAATGTCATTAACCTGCTTTGATACTGACTTTGTTTCTGCTGCATTTGCAGGTGTATGCACTGTTCCACCTAAACCTATTATCATTGTAAGTGATAATATAATTGCAACTATTTTTTCTTTCATAATGTTCACTCTCCTTCCAATAATTGTGGTGTTAATAAAATAATAACATAGGCAAACCTTCCCCCACATCACACAAAAGTGTTATATGAAGTAATTTCCTACATTTTTTATTCTTATGATTTTACATAAAAAAATATGCCGGTAAAATCATTTCTACCAACATATTTTAATGAAATCATCCAAAGTATAAATTGCCATTCTACATACCGAAATAAGCAACTTCATTTATTAAATATTTTATATAACAGCCCCTTTTCCGGCTGAAAAACCACTATGCCATTAGGTGTAAACATCCTATATATGTAGACTATGCCAAATAAAATCAGCACAGTCCATATAATACCCGACAAAGCTTTTTGCTTTATTCTTTTTCTATTTAGTATAATAATTAAAATCACCACCGGCATAAAAAATAACGGATGATAATAAAATGCCATTGAAAAATCTAATTTTAGTGCTGCTAACCATGCCCTGGTCATTCCGCAACCTAAGCATGAAACACCTGTGAAATATTTAATAATACAGGGAATGCCCTTTAAGTATACCCCCACATAGCCAATAATTATTATAAAAACAATTGCTATTATAATCCTTTGTTTCTTTAATTTATTGTCCTTTTTCAAGATTTGCCTTTCTTTATAATTTATCTTTTTGCTTAAAATACTATAAATATTTTCTTATGTCAATGGCAAAACTCTCTTCTATATTAACTAAGCGTTTTGCAATATCTTTAGTCTTCTCATCAGTGGCTTTGTACTGATTAAGATATTCATTCAAAGATTTAACGCCCATATTACATCCGTCAGTTATTAAGTCAGCGATGGTTTCATCTGACTCATCCATAACTAATTTAACATTTGTTTTTATCCACGACATTCCTTTTGCATAGGATTCGGATTTTTTCCTTCGTCATGGGTTTCTGATTGTAAACAATCTTTATGTAAAGCCATCATTTTTATGATTCGTGATTTTTTTCACGAAAAATCATTCTAAATATAAGCCTTACAAAAGGACCACAATAAAACATCTGATAACATATTGCCATTGGAAAATTCATTGCCCATGTCTGTATCCATGTCCCAAAGCTTTTTGTTTCCTTAAACAGTATGGTAGCAACCAAACTCATTATTGGACACATTATACAACAAATGCAAATTGAAATTGCATATGTTATAATCTGTGGTCTGTCGCTTGTTTTCATCACAGTAAAGGCTAATATTTTAGCTATTTTCCCCACTACGAAAAATTCTAATACAAAAGCCACAGGCACCATAATTGGCAATTCATGGGTTGCACTAATAAATGTTTGCCCTGTTACACTGCATGTATTAAGTGCTACATTATACACAACCATTCCATAAACCATCATTGTAGCCATAATAATTGTAAATATTACATCCTGAAATTTGTTTTTTGGCATAAAAAATCCTCCTATCGATAACTTATAACTAATGTGTTGTTCGTTATCATCCCGGAGGATTGTGCGTTTCCAATAATAACCATAATAAAATTGCTAGGGAAGTATAACATATTTTTCTATTTAATGTAATACCTAAATTTAATATTTATCAACATTCCTACGTCGTAATTTTCACCATTTATCTCTGATTATAACAGTTATTTTTCACTCTATCTGCTATATTATTATTTAATATTCAGTGCATTCTTTAAAAATTCCACTACTCTCTTTTTGTATTCTCCATAAATTACATTTTCTTTGCTATCAGTATCAGTTTCATCAAGATAATAGGCAGACACTTTTCCTCCAAGGTCTGATACCAGCTTAGAATAATAGTTTATCATTTCTTCATCCGACAACCTTTCCATCCCCATTGGCGTTCTAACATTAAGCCCTGGCTGTCGCTTATCATCTAAATCAAGTTTCTCAAAATATAAACCTGAGTCATTGCAAATAACAGCATCAAAATACCGTCCATAAAATTTTGCTTTACATACGGCATTTTCCTCAGGTGTTTTTCCTACTTCTTCCGGTTCCTGTGATATCTCAAGCTCCTTTAAAGTAATAAATTCTATGTTGCAATTAGCTAAAAGCTCCGAAAATCTTTTTACTTTTGAAGGATTTGTTGTTCCTAGTAATACTTTCATTTTTTCTCCTCGTCTTTTATATGATTCTACAAATCATGCTTACAAATTCAATTCAAACATTTTATACTCTGTCCAGCCTGTATCTTCATAATACATATTTTTAGCTTCCACAACCTGTATAAAGACGTTCCGCCGCTTTAATTAATTTATTTCATTTTGGAAATATATTTATTCAATTCGGTCATGTCATCTTCCTCAATTTTTTTCACATCACCTTCAAACAATAATTCCTTTTCATCCTGCAATATATACGCAGCATAACCATTGTCAAAATCAATCTTAAAGTCATAATTTTCTTCAGAAATATCACCTCTCATTGTATTATTTTCATTTACAATTTTCTTAATCAATCTGGTAAATTCCGATTTTTCATCATTAGTCAGAGTTATATTTTTGTCATTGCCTGTAATAACAATCTTGGAACTGTTTACCTCAAATACCGTCAGTCCTCCCTTTCCTCCATCTTTATTCGTAACAAATATTGTGATACCAATTGCAACCACAATTACTGCAAGAACAATTATACCCAGTACCTTTTTATTTCTAATCATGTGTTTTCACCTCTCCTTAAATATGTTGCCTGAATAGTAACATAAAGGTAGCAGTAGTGTAAATAACTTTAGGTTTATGCTTATTATTATAAACTACTTTTCTTGTTTTCTTAAGAAAAACCAGGGGATATGTATTTACAAATGCACAAAAACATCTACTTTGTCGCTGAACTACTTTTTTGTACATACCATTTTTTTACTGCCATTATCACATTGTAAAAACAATACACATATACAATGGACATATTATATGATAATTTACTTTGTATGTACGTACAATATACAGCGACTAATAAAGAAACCACAATATAACTAATAATATTTAATATAGACTTCATATTTTTCCTTTCTGAATTTTTTAATAATTTACATTTAAATTTCCCTATTTTGTATTTTTTAAGACTCATTCTTTTCTAGTTTTTTATTATCATCTATTCCGCATAAATTTATCACCGTTTTTTAATTACATTACTATTTATGCGTGAGTAATTGCCGGTAACATAAACTTGTAATCACCCAATATTTCAAATGCTTTTCCCTTAACAAAAAACGTTGTATCTTCTTCATCAACCTTCTTTTCTTCATAGCCGGTTTTATCTATAGGTGTAAAAAATAAAATCACATTGCTAATATTACTTCCAAAAGATGTAATCACGTCATCAATAGATGCTTCTCCGAAAATAGCATGCAACATAAGAGTATCTCCATCTACCTCAGCCACAACGTATGTATCTATACTATTGACGTAATAAACATTTTCTTTCATGAACTGTGATAAATAAAACATGAACAGTCCTTCATTTCCATTCATTGTCATGTTACCACACTGCGGCCTGGTTTTTATAATATCTACCATCTTTACCCAATCTTCAGATGTTTCCATTGGAATATTCTCTGTCACATCTGTTGCAGTGTTTATAACATGCTTACTATACTGGAATTCCGGTTTTGTGACAAAACCAAACTTAGGATAGAAATCGAGTACAGAATCATTTGCATACAAATATATTCCATCTACCTTACCCTCATATTCTTTCATTATTTCATCCATTAATATTCTTACATAACCGTTTCCTCTATATTCCGGAGCAGTCATAACAGTTCCTAGTTGAAGAAGTTTTAAAATATTTCCGTTGTAATTCATATTACACTTATTCACTGAAACATTAGAAACCACTTTTCCCTCAATAACAATGGAAACCGGATTGTAGTTCTCTTTCCAAAATCCATTTTGATACCATTCCTCAAATGAAAGATTGAAAACTTTCTTCGCCAGTTCATTAAAGCTGTCTCTTAATTCTTTGGTATCTCTATAATCTTTAACTATCTTCATATATACCTCTTTTTATTTCGTCTTCTTTATAATCCTACAAATACTCTCATCAGACAACGAATACTTTTTGCAAGTTTTTGAATAGTGACAATGTTTTACTGTTTTATTACATTTCCAAACTATTCTCATTCAACAAAAAATCATAAATACTCATAGTTGCAATACCGCCTTCATCACGCTGTACGTTTATAACATCCTTAACAATAATAATCTTCTTAAACGAATCATTAACGTTAAGTAATGATGCCTTTTCCTGTCTTATTTTTTCTTCATCTGATAAACTAAGAGCTGACTGTATATAATATCTCCTACTTCCCATATTAGCAACGAAATCAATTTCCAATTGCTTTCGTTCCTGTTTTCCATCTGCATTTCTTTCTATTTTGGGAACTATACCAACATCTACTTGGTATCCCCAGCACCAAGTCTCCATCGCACTATCGTCTAACTTATAATCCAAACTTCTTATGACCGACCATATCTGCTTTCTTGTCATACGCAATCCTCTTTCTATTTATTTTTGTGATGTGGCAATTTATATACATTATCCTGTTCACCATGAACAAGATAGTGAACAGGATGCCCAATTCTTACGAATAATACTTCTGATTCTTACTCGTTGCCTTATCTGGTATAGTCATTTTCAACTGACCATCTGTCAACATTGCATCCAAATAATGTCTTTTCAAATATAACCTGTTTGCAAAACCGAAATATTCAATAATTTCTTTTGTAGTTCTTGGTTCTTTACAATATTTTATAATTGCGCTTTTTATATCTTGTTCAACATCTTGTTCATTTTGAACAGGATGTTGAACATCATTTCTTAACAACTCCAAATACCTATCACAAGCCTTGCACAAAACCATAATGCCTGCTTCATTAATCTCATATTCTGGTAATGGTCCATCATACAACGCACAAGCTTCCTTAATTTTCTCAAAACCTCTTCCCCAAGCTTCAATCATACCGCTTTTGAAAAAGACATTTGCCAGTTTCGGATTGTATGGTTTAGAAGAATGTTTCATAAACAATTTGTCTGTCGAATCCAAATTTGGTGGCATCTCTCCATCATTCCAAATATATATCTTATCCTTATATACGCTAATTTGAATTGGATTACAACTACTATAATCTTTATGCACAATGGCATTAAGCAAAATTTCACGAAATGCATCTTTGTGAAACATAAACTGCTCAACTCTTTGAATACCTTCATAGTCAATTAGAGCCTTCATATATTTTGTGTAAACCAAATCAACTGTCTTATCTACCTGTTCTATTAACGGACCATGTACCTCATCTTGGTACACCAAATCTGAATCAGATTTTCCGAAATAGCCTATCTTGATATATGAGCCTGTTACCCACTTTTCAGGATCTTTATAAAATGCCAGCATAGCTGCTTTTATCAAATATCCATCTTCATCAATCAAATGAAGATTTTCCATCAAAATATCATCTTCTACGCTTACTTCTTCCTTTGTAAGTCTTCCTCTTTTTACTGCCTTCTCTTTAAATAACTGTATTGCATCTTGTTTTAAATCAGTTACTGACAATTTAGGCAATGGAACACCATCCCATGTTCTTCCTTGCGTTTTTAACAACGTTCTTTCCAATTCCTTTCCAGTAATTTCACGCATGGTACTTCCAGAACGATAATAGTATTTTCCACGAAAACTAATTAAAGACGGATATTTTTCTACAATTATCTCTATATATTCCAATTCACCTTCATGTAAAAGATTTACATCAGCAATGATACCCATTATATCCGTTATTTTATTAGGTATTCTTTCTAATAAATCTCTCGCATTATTAATGCCAATAACATTACCATTGTCATCCATACCTATGTATATTGTTCCACCTTGAGCATTGGCGTATCCGCAAATCCATTTTAAATATTCATCTTACCACGACTCTTTCCACTCTATAGATTGGCTTTCTCTTTCTTACATATTTTCACCAACTTTCTGTTTTTTATTAATTAATAATACTTTTGTTTATTACTCAGATAATATCAATATATTTTTAAACACATATTACCTCGCACGAAAAATATTTCTCCATACTATTGCATCGAATATAATCCGTAATATATCCTCCCAATTCTCTAACTGCAAATACATTCTTTTCGCTAGAACAAAAAATAACATATATTTTTCTGTTTTTAATATTAATTTCTTTTTTAAGTTCATCATATATTGCTCTAAAATAGTCCGTAGCAAATTGCAAAAACACACTCACCATTTGATTGCACAATTACTTTTTCGTATTTATACGGAAACACTCTTGTAGACGCATTCATAATATCCAAAACATAATTCTCATATATGTCCTTCTTAAACAAATCAATAAAATTATTAGAATATTCAAACTTATAATTCAAATGCATAGCTCTCCCTAATATCCTCTTACTTTATAATCCAACATAAACTTTTTTTATTTTGTAACTTATATTAGGTTCATTCTATCCTATTTTCTTATATTTTTCCAATCTATAATGTTGCTCACTATCTAACTCTTTTATTCCATCCTTGTAATCATATCCAAATTTACGATAAAATTCTGTTGCCGTAATAGAAGATGGAATTTCAATTCGATCTGCTCGTAAATATAGTTCGTCTTGTCCCAATGTTTGCATAATAATTCTGCCTATCCCGTTTCCGTGAAGTTCTGGCAACACAAAGATAGTCAACAATATACTTTCTGTTTCACTTCCCCAAAAACTTGATATTGAACCCACACCAACGATCCTGTCGTCTAGTTCAAATACATACATATGAGCATAACTAGCAATTTGTAAAATCTTATCAATTCCATAGTTAACTGCAAGTTCCTGCATTGCTTTAATTCCATAATCCTTGCTATTTACTTCAAGAAAATTACGTACAATTAACTCCTGTACTTCCTCTGCATCTGCTTTTTGAAATTTTCGTACCCTTACTTTATTTTTTATATCATTCATTTTCTTTCCTCTAAAATCTAATTTAACAAATTACGGGTTCCCAAGCAAAAGGCAATAAATCTCTTGCTTTAACTTTTATGAGTTGTCCTTTTTCATCATTAACAATAACTTTTATATCTGGACAATACTCATATAGCATTTGTCTGCAATTTCCACAAGGTGGAATAACACAATTTAAATGTTTATCGTGAACTGCCACAATTGTTTCAAACTCTCTTTCTCCTGCAGAAATAGCACTTCCAATTGTTATGTACTCTGCACAAGAACCATGTATCCCGTCGCAATTTACACCTTTATACATATTTCCATTTTTACATAGAACTGCACATCCTACTGTATGATTATAAATTCCATCATCAAAATTCTTTTTCAACACATCAAGACCTATTTCTATCAATCTTTTATCATGATCTGTCAATTGGTATCTTTCCATTTTATCCTCCAATTTTTGCAAACGGTGTGCAAATTTACATATCTACCCTCAAATTATATCACATCCTTTCTGTCACAACAATCTATCTAACTTCCTATACACCTGCTTCTATCGCCTTATCTCACGCTCTCCTTCCCCTCTCTCAATAATTTTCTCATACTCATCCCTGGACAGATATTTCCTGAAAAATCCAAGTTCTCTATTTTCCTCTCTCAGCCTATCATTTTCCTTATCCATCCTTTCATACAACCCATTCACATACTCATTCCTATCCTGCTGATTCTTGCATTCCCACTTCAAAGCATCTCTTTCTTCTTTAACCGTCTCCAGTTCCTCTTGCACCTTCATTAACTCCGCGAAACAACTCTTCGCCCTTGCTATAATCAGCTTTGTCATCCCAAGAATCTTACTCAAGAACGGTTTTACAATCTTTTCTCGGTAAGCTCTAGCACTCATCATTCCTGTCGGTTCTGCTGGTCCTCTGCCAATTGCATTCTCTAATGCTGCCATTTCATCTTCACCCATACTGGCAATTGCTCTAATCTCTTGAAGTTTCTCACTGGTCTTTTGAAATTCCTTGTCCAATTTGACTTTTTCAATTTCTAAGACTGTATTTTCAAATTCCAGTTCTTTCTGCTTCTCGGTCTCTTTCGCAACCTTATACTCCATCACCGACAAATCATGATTCTTGCCTTTCTGCTTTTCCTTAAATCCAACGTCGAAAAACATCTCTGTGTTGCTTTCAGCAAGTTCTTTCAATTCTCCCTGCAAAACATTTGCCAATGTTTCCTGTGTAAACACCGACCTTTTTGAAACCTTCGTTTCCAATACACATTTAAATCCTCTTCCAACTGGTACACCTACCACATGCATATGTGGACTTGCTTCGTCAAAATGAACCACCGCATTTGCCACCACAAAGTCCGGTAGCATCCCCCTCAATTGGGATAGCATCCGATTTAAAAATACCAGGTTATGAATGTTATTCACAACCTGGTTATAAACTTGGGTTACCCCCATGCTTGACAAAGAGCCAAGAAAAAGGACTTAGGAAAAACTCCTAAGTCCCTTTATTTATAGGCTATTCGCCAACATATCGTATTATTCGATAATTGTAGCAACCTTACCTGAACCTACTGTTCTACCACCTTCACGAAATTATTTCATCATTGTTTGGTATATTTTGTTTGATTTTAGTTGTTTTCACTGCTCATTTTGGCTGTTTGTACTGCCATTATTTCTATTTGCAAAGAGAAATGACGACAGTTTGACGACACTTTCTTACTACTTATTTCCAATTGTCAACTTGGGATACCAAATGTACGATATAACCATGCTCTACTATCAACAAGCATATACAATATTCTGACTATAAAAACTTCCTTCACATTATCATCAATAGTGTAAAATATCTTATATTCTCTATAGTATGTTTTATGTACTCCTAATTTTGATTTTGTACTGCTACATTTCTATATTTTTTCTCCAATCTGTCGCACACTTCGTTAAAATCTTTTGTCTTACCTTCTTTAATATTTTCCAAGCCTGCAAGAACCATATTTATAACTTCTTTATGTTGTTCCTTTAATGCAATACCATAATTATCTTTTACTGCTACTTCCATATGACCATCCTTTCTTGTATGATTGAAAATGCTTACCTACCTGTCTTTATTGTATGTAATTTAAAAATAATAAATAGCAACTGATTTTTGAGTTCAGTTATCTCTTTAAAAATTTAGCCCTTTTTCAATCATGGGTGGAATTTACTCTTTCACACGAAATTTAGTTTTACAAGTCTGAGTGATGACATTGGGCCACTATCCAATAAAGTAACTCTTTTACCTCTTACATTCTTCTGTCATCTGGTATAAAAAAATGTTTGTCTACATCAAGTTCTCTTACCAAATTGTTATTAATATCTATTAATTTATTATGTATTTCACTATCTGAATTATAATCATTTAATTTCATATCAAACCAAAAATCGGATGTAATAAATATTCCCGTTATATCATATTTAATCTGATTGGCTAACAAAGGATACAAACAAATCATTTCCCACTTATCTTGATTATTTAAATAAACTTTTTTCTGCATATGAGCGGCTATCTTTATTGCCTCTTTTGAACCATATGCATAAATAGTCGTTAAAATATTATTTAAATCTTCAATAGTCACACTTTCTGCTTTAGTCTTCTGCATATTGTTTTTATTCATTATATCAAGCAATTTATACGGCATTTCTGCCATACGCTCTATATGCAATTCCGATTTACGCTTGACCAATTCATTTTTCAAGTTAAGCCTGATACCTAAATAAGTTACTACAAATCCAACAATCGTAATAATGCTTTGAATTATAACCGTCGCTATATTATCCATTCTTTTCCTCCCTATGTGACTCTATTTTTTTTCATTCTTTCTTTTTATAAAAGAAAAATACCCTATTTAAAATAGTAATATCTCTTTTAACTTTCCACAATTGCAAACCCTGCATCTATTAATATCTTTCTGTCTGTATCTGAAAAACTCTTTGGTTTTGGTATTCCAAGTGCCAGAAAATATCTTGCCCTTGAAAAAGCGACATAAGCAAGCCTGTTTTCTTCTCCAATATCCTCTCTATTAAACCATTGTTTCCAATACCCTCCTGAATGTTCATCATTACCAGCCTGATAAGAAGACAAAAAAAACACCGCATCCAAACTCATTCCTTTGCATCCATGAATTGTTTCAATAGCATAACCCAAATCTCCTTCTTTATTATCAAACATAGTTTTTTCTACTATCTTATCCTTATTACCTTTTCTAATATTCCCAATATCATATGTACATCCAGATAATTCAGGAAATTTTTTTACATTTTCTTTCATTAACTTATTTAATGTTTTTTTCCATTCTGTCCAAGTAACCGAGAAATCGTTTAGTTCTTCGGTCTCTTTCAAAATATTTCTTACCTCAAATAATACCCTTTTCCACTCTTTACTCTCTATCTCTTTGGGCCTATATAAGAACTGACTATTTAAATGCTCACTTGTTTTAAAAAAAGTCCTTTGAACACTTTTCGCCAACATATCAAATAGTATTTTAAAATCAGAAATCTGATCTTTTCGGTTAAGTAAATATACAATTTGGGCTATTGTTTCTAAATTATTGGGACTTTTATTATTGCTTTTCATTCCAATCAATTTATTTTTCAAATTGTTATTTCTGACAATTATCCTACTTTCCTCTATCCTCAAATTATTTTCAAGTACATACTCATGAAATTTATTGACAGCAAGTTTTTCTTTTCCTTTCGAATAAAGAATGGCAATTAAAGGAATCCCTGTTTTATTGACATTTCTTCCTAAAATTTTATTTTTTCCATTCACAACATATTCTGATGCATCCACAATGGACTGACAGCTTCTGTAGTTTTCGTTCAAAAATTTAGTATCAAAACAATGTTTTTCAATAAAATCTTTGGTATCATCAGGTTCAATATTTCTAAAACCATATATCGCTTGATTCAAATCTCCAATCAGATGAACTTTACACCCTTTTTCACAAAGAGTCGCCAATAATTCTAACTGAATATAGGATAAATCCTGACATTCATCTACAAAAACTATTGGAAAACGCTTTGCTAACAGCTCTGCTATCTCAGGATATTGTTTTAATAGCGAATTCGACATATATTCAATATCTTCGTAAAGAGCAAATCCACTTTTCCAAAATTTCGTCTTTATTTCTTCCAAATCCAACTCTCTCCAATCATCTTGCTGTACTAAATTCTGTAAAATCTCTTTTCCCTGTCTGCTTCTAGTACCACAATATTGATACGAATCAGTTTTAAAATCCCGAAAGAATTCATGTGCCTTAATATTCCCCAATTCTCTATAGCCATATCTGCTGCTATATGCATTTAAAAAGTCAGAAGTACAACTGCTCTCTATCAACCGTATGCTTTTATCTCCACGCTCATCTCCTTTATATTTCATCAATTTATGTAAGAACGGGTTAGCAATATAACCATGTAGCCAACTTGTAAAAGTTCCCATATAATGTGGATATTCTAGTTTTCCGTTCAAATAGCAATCCAGTCTATTATTTATTTCCTTTTCCGCAGAATTTGTAAAAGTCAAAACAGCAAAACCTTGTTTTTTTAACTTCCATTGTTCTTTTTCATATGCCACTTTTATTGCCAAAACTTCCGTTTTTCCACTTCCCGGACATGCTTTTAGAAAAACATTTTTCCGCAATTGTGATGTCACATAGTTAATTTGTCCCTCGTTCATATTATGAATAAAACTTTTCTCTAACTGCTTACATCTGCTATTTTGTATTCCATCACAAGCGAATAAATCAGAATTGCATTTTTCTTTCTTGCATAACACCCTGCATATTATTTTTCTCTTATTTTCCATTATTTTCCTCTGTAATTTCCAAAACAAATCTAATTGCTTCTTTTATATATTCTGGTACAATAAAATCATTTGTACTGCTTATTTTTTCTAATAACAATTGTGCAAATAACCCTTTTCCCAAATAGCTTGCGTCAATTTGCCTTAATATGTCTAAAGCAATCTTCGGTTGATCCACATTTTCATTGTTCTGATATGCCTCCAAATACCCTTTCAATCTATCTCTAATTTTGCCGTTAGTAGGTAATACATCCAAAATAATTTCAATCATTTTCTTAGCATTATCCTTTTCCAGTGCTAAGTCATATTCAAATGTCTTTACATTAGTGTAAATTCGGCAACTTTCCGTCATATTCTTTACTTGTTCTTTTAAAAACAACTGTGGATTTTTTCCTTCAACAATGCCATTTTTTTGAGGAGCCTCTTCTTCTGGATCGTTATCAGTAATTGCTACACATAAGATTGGCACAAAATCTGTCTTTTCGTATTCATCTTCCTCAAACTTATCTTTCTTCCTGAACAAATCAATCCTTTCTTTATACGCTTCTTTACTTTCATCATTATTTTTTTTAGGATATATGAGTTCATATCCATCGTAAATCTTCATAAAATATTGAAAAAAAATACCATGCATATTTATAACTGAAATTCCCGCTTCTTCCAACGATTTAGGAACATTATCTAAATTTAGCTTGCCCAAATATATTTCTGCTAATTTAGGGATAAGCAGAGCTTCTGCCAATCCCTCAACCAAAATATTTCCCTTTGAAAAAAGCAGTGTTGAACGTGTTGTATCCATCCATCTATTTATGAATTGTTTTACCTGTTCATTTTTTATACACTTTCTAAGGGAAGTAATTTTTATTCCGCTCTTAGTCATATTAAAGCTAATAATATTTTCAATCGGTGTCGCTGAAACTATTGTAGTAGAATGTGTTGTTATTATAATTTGTATATCATTTTTCTCGGCTTGTTCTTTTAAATATTTCAATACTTTTATCTGTATCTGCGGATGCAAGTGTGCTTCCAATTCCTCTATCAGCAATATTCGTGGAGAACTATAATTATCTTTTAGTCCTTCAAATTCTGCTAATATTGTTGCTAAATAAATCAAATTATTATATCCCAAACTATTTTCAAAAAGATTTCTATACACACTTTCTTCTGTAGGTATTTTCCCGGGAAAAAATACTATGCGCAATGCCTCAACAATTCTTTCAAATGTAACATCTCCAAACTGTATCTTCGTAGTTTGTGTAAATACTGTCCCTAAAGCATTCTCCAAACTATCATTAATCAGTTTATTTGCTCTTGCAATATCAGGTCTTTTCGCCACTGTTTCATTAAAATCATTAACATCCTTTTCAATGTCCATTAGTTCTCCAGCTTTTCGCTTTTCTTCTAATGCTTTTTTTGACAAATTAATCAATAATCTTGCCAATCTTGAACCTCGGCTCGCTTTTAAATTTTTTTCTGCATCTCTCAAAGCTGGAAGATATACACACTGTATATCATTTAAAGGCTCCCATTCAAATACGCTATTGGCTGCCTCTCCGCCCCATATTACTTTCTTATAATTATTGCGGCGATCCTGCTTCTTAGAAATATCAATATTTAATATAGCATTATACTCTTTATCAAGCCAAGTAATGTACTCAACCTTTTTTTCTTCTGATAAATCTGAAAATCTTCCTTTGATAAAAATATTATCAGACCACTCTTTTTTATCTACTGATGAATAAAAATCTTCTTCTAAAATCCCATTTCGGGCATATTCATCTTCATTAAGCAACAAACGAATGGCATCTATCACTGTACTTTTCCCACATCCATTCTCACCAACTAAAACATTCAATCCCTTTTTTAAACGCAATATCTGTTTGTCCTTAAACAATCTATATCCTTCAATTTTTATATCCGATAAGTACATCCTATTCTCCTCTTGTACTTTATACATATAAAAGCACTACTCGTTCTTAATTATTCGCTCCAAGGTGTAAAACAATATAAAATTTTAATTATTCAACTTACTAATTCAATAATTTTTTATAATATATACCTTTGTATTTATATAAAACGACAAACATATCCGAATTCAAAGAACCTTTCTCGGAATTCGGATATGTTTGCCTTTTAAATATCATAATCTATAAAATTATATCTTAATATTTATTCACATACATTATCCTCACTCAATCCTCGGTCCCCCATCTGACATATTTTGTCAAAATTCTTATATGTCTATATTATAATAACCCTATCTATTCTGCAAGATTTTTTTCAATCCAAATAGCATCTTTAAAATTTTCATTACTATTTAGAATAAATTTCATTAATCATTTAATTTTAGTTATATTGCACTTTTCCCTAATCCTTAATTCGATATTGATACATTGGTATTTTTTCTAATCCCTTCCCCAATATTCGATTACTCAAATACTTTATTCTTCCGTCATCATAAATTTTTACTGTCAGTATATGGCTCATCACGGAATCATTTTTTAGCCTTTCGCATACAGCATCAATCCTAATCGAAAGTGTACCATCTTTATTTTTCTTTATTTGGGTAATTTCCGGTATAGAACAACCAAATGCATTTGGTGTGTAGTTCATGCAGCCTAACTTACACCATGCATAAATTTTCCTTTTCTCATCATACATTGCATACTTCTCTAATTGCTGAGGTTCCACTGGAAGATACTCCGTTAGCAACTTTTCAAATTCCTTTTTAGGGATTCCATCTTGATTATCCTGTAAGTCAAATGGCTTTTGATATTTCATAGAATACAGATATTCATATAATCCGGTATAATCTAACTCTTCTAAATTATCTTTGTCCCAATTAGAGCAAAGAAGATTATTTCCCTGATACCCCAATGGCATTAAATATTTTGAAGTTATCTCATTGAATTCTTTCTCTATTGGTTTTATACGAATCATACAGTTTCCATCTACTACTTCTGTTAATTCCAGCGGACCGGGCGTACATAACTCATAACAAAACCATCCTTTAGAGGTATACTCCCATTCCTTAATTCTATTGTAGAAGTTCTCTCCAATCACAGGTTCATTATCTTCACTCCATGTACAATTTGTGTACAGCAAATACATATCCTTTCCATCAAAAACAAATTTATTTCTCCCTACTCCGCCTTCAGAATTTATATCATAACATACAATTTTTCCTTTTTGTCCATTCAAAGACTGTTTCAAAAAATTCTCCATCTTGTCATAATTACTCATCCCTTTGTCACTATAATGATATATGGGGTAATTTTCCTCTTTCAAAATATCAAACATTTTTAACGATGTTTCATCTGATATATGCACATTGCTTGCCGTTCCCTTATCACATTCCAGATATATCCTTTCTATTTTCTGCATCATCTGTAGGCATTCAGATTCTGCCTCTTCTTTTTCATTTTCTTTAACAGGGAGATTATATCCTTTATCATAAACTTCGTTATCAGAAATATCTTCAACAGAGACCGTACTTTCTTCCTGTAATTTTTTCTCATTTGTACATGCTGATAATGACAAAGCAATAACAAATATTATAACTATCATTTCTTTTCTCATGTTTTTGTTCCTTTATTAGCTATTACCTTTCACATATATTTTTTGCCATTCTTTATCTGTTAACCTTGGTCTATACCAGCTTGGCTCTGTACTGTCCAATGTGTTTAAAATATGGTTTGATACATACTGAAATCCTCCATCTTTAAGAGGTCGGACTACCAGTTCACTGGTTAATGCCTGATCCTTGTTTTTTATTGTCCATACCGCCTCTACTATAAGTTTTATAGTCCCATCATCCTGTTTTTCATATCCTATCACCTCCGGATATGGTTCATATGGTTCTTCAGCATCATACATTCCTCTGGGTCTGTATCGATAAGTATGTGTTTCTTCGTTATAGAATGTTTTCTTCCTTAGTTCATCACAGTCTATTGAAAAATAAGTTTGAATCACTTCTTCAAATTCCTCATTAGCAATTTCATACTCTGCTCTATTATTATAATTACTATAATATTCTTCATAAGGCACATAGGCTCCATATTTCATATAATACATACACTCATACATATCATAGAAATCCACTTCTCCATAATCATTTTCACTCCAGTTTGTTATCAGCAAATTATTGCGCTCATATCCAACAGGCATAACATATTTCTGAGTTAAATTTCGGCAGGTCTGGTCGAGAGGCTTTACCCGAATTGCCATCTGCCCGGGTGGTCCATCATACCCTTTCTTATGATATTGCTCAATGAAGAGATAACCTTTTTTCGTATAACTCCATGTATATGCTTTATATTTTTCAAAATCCCCTGCCTTCATCTGATTATTTTCCCAATACAATGCATTTCTTTCCACATTGATATCACCATGCTTCGTTGTGAAATCGTAACAAACTAGACTTCCACCGTCCACGATTAAAAGAACGGTGACCTCTGCTTCCTTTTTGTTTTGTGCTGCTTCACAAAACTTTTCCACTGGTTCAGGTTTTTCCATATTAATCTGATTTTCTGTATCAACAGCAGAATATCCTTCCTTTCCAAAATAATTAATTATTTTCTGCTTTTCTTCTAAAGTATCAACTTCTTTATATTCCTGCTCATATATTTTCTGACAACACTGAATAATTTTGTTCAATTTTGAAGATACTTCCTGATTGTTTAAATCATTTTTCTCTGATTTTTGTTTACTGGAATTAATATAACACCCTGTCAGACATAATACGCATAAAATCAATAAACAACAAAGTTTTCTATATTTCAATTTAACGTTCCTCTTCTCTTACATTTGTTATTTCATATATTCATCAATTACTGCCTTATCTTTATTCACCACATATCCACTGCCACCGATACCTTTTACATTTTCCACCATACTGATAATCAGTACAGGCTTTTTCACATCTTTGTCCACTGTAAACACCGAGAACCATCCAATCTCTGTTCCTTCGGTATCTTCCTTTGTTGCCTTAAGTTCTGCTGTTCCTGTTTTTCCCGCCAACATAATATCTTTCCTATAAGCGGAACGTGCAGTCCCGTGGGAATCATTTACTACACCCTTAAGTCCCTCCATAACCTTATTGACAGTATCAGTGGAAAAAACTTTTGGAATCCATATTTCTCCACTGGTATTTTCCTTATACTGTAGATATGGTTTTACAATATTCCCCTCATTTACAAAGGCAGTATAAATACTTGCAAGATGCAATGGGTTTACCAACACCTGTCCCTGTCCATATCCGCTGTCTGCAAGCTGAACCTCTGTCTCAATCTTATCTGTATTGGAATACTGCGAATTAGACATAATAATATCAAATGGGAGCTCCTGATTGAAACCAATTTCATCCAGTGATTTTGCCAATTTGTCTGCTCCTATTTTTAATGCAGCCTTTGCAAAATAAATATTATCCGAATAAATGAGTGCGTTTTTCATAGTTACCGGCTCATATGCATGGAGCGTTGTAACATAATAGGACCCCCAGGATGAATCTTTCTGCCATGAAAGTCCCTCGTTTTCAAAATCTTCATCTGCATCAAATGCTCCCGTTTTCAATCCAATGGACGCAATCACAGGTTTAAAAGTGGAACCGGGACACCATACCTGCCGAAAACGGTTATACAAAGGTTTGTCTTTATCTTCATTCAACAAAGTCCACTGCTTTGATGACATGCCCCGGATAAAATCGTTATTATCATATGACGGCGTGCTTACCAATGCCAAAACCTCACCAGTATATGGATTCATTGCCACAGAACATCCCTTATCCTTTTTGAATTGTTCATACAAAGACTTTTGCAAATCGGAATCTATTGTTAATTGGATATCCTCACCATCTTCTTCTGTAATCTCAGCAATTGTCTTCTTGCTTTTTCCCTCCTCATCTACGATACAAATTTCATAACCATCCTGACCTTTTAATTCCTTTTCAAAAAGTCCTTCTATTCCACTTCTTCCAATGACACTATTGGAACTGTATCCCTCTCCTTGGTGTTTTTCCAAATCCTCTGCTGTCACACTCTGCACATAACCTATTAAATGAGATGCAGCCTCCCCCAATGTATAAGAACGCACCTCTGTATCCGACAACATTACACCGGAAATATCCAGAAGTTTTTCCTGTCGTTTCTGTTCTTTCAAAACTTCGTTATCCGGCTCCAGTTTCATTAAATCCTGTTCACTCACCTTTGGAATTGTTGTAATCGGCACAAAGGAATCATCTTTTACCCATTTTGCTCCCAGTTTACTCTTAATTGTTTTCGCATCAATATTTAAAAGTTTTGCTAGTTTCTTAAATGAATCGTCCCTATCTTTCAATTTCCCCGGAACAATTCCAACTGACGAAGCAATCCCTTTCCCGGCGAGCACCTTTCCATTCCTGTCCGTGATTTCTCCACGTTCCGCCTGCATAGTTGAAACTTGTATTTTATCCGTCTCTTCTAATTCCGGAAAAATCAAGCTGTCATCCCATAACATCTTGTATCCATCCTCCGTATCAGTAAAAATTGCCTTATTACGGAAACTCACCTTTCCTGCAATTGTTTCAAAAGATGTATTATATGAAACCGTCACATTTTTACTCTCATGATTTTCCAACTTAACGCTATCTACTTTAAGATTTCTGACCTCCATACCTTCATATATTTTTGAATTTCTATTAATAAAATTCTCTTTCGTCAGACTATTTTGACTATTTGTTTCAATCATTGAATACATGGCATCATATTCTTTCTTTTCTATATACTTCATATATTTTACAATTAATTCTTCTGGTTTTTCCTTCTTGAATATTTGCTTTTCCGTTACCATATATATCGTTATACTCACTGCAACCACCAAAAATACTGACATTATGATTCCTATTATTTTTTTCATATGACACTCCATTCCGCTATTTTTTTAGCAATAAACTAATTACTTTCCAAACAATTTCAATAAATAATATTTTCTTTTCCTAAATCTTACACTTGTAATATTTCATTGTCAAGTATCATATTTTTTATTTGACTTATTTTCATATCAAATTTATAATATATTTATTACATTTGTAAGATTTGGAGAAATGACTATGAAAAAATTACCTCAAATTTCCGAAGCAGAATTTGAAGTTATGAAAGTTGTTTGGAAATATGCCCCGATTAACACAAACGAAGTAACTGAACATCTTTCAAAAACTACTAATTGGAGCCCGAAAACAATACAAACAATGTTAAAGAGACTTGTTACCAAACAGGTACTTACTTATGAAAAACAGAGCCGGATTTTTGTTTATACACCTTTGGTAAGGGAAGACGAATATATTAGACAGGAAAGCAATTCTTTTCTGAAACGCTATTACAACGGAGATATTACGGCATTGCTTTCCTCCTATCTTGACAGCAATAAGCTTTCAAAAGAAGAAATCAGTACCCTCCGTAATATTCTCTCCAAACGTTCAAAAAAAGGAGGAGATTAATTTGCTAAACTTTGGGATTAAGTTTTTATTGTGCAATATTTTTATTGCAATTTTTATCGGAATAATTTCAATCTCAAAACGAATATTTAGAAAACACTTAACAGAACGTGCACAGTATAATTTAGGACTGGTACTGTTTTTATTGCTTGCCATTCCATTTTTACCTTTACGCCCAATAGGCTTTTCACAAGTTTTATCTCTGTTTGAATTCCTAGCAAATCCATTAGCACACTCCTCAAATGTTCTTACACACAACACCACATCTAAAGGATCATTTTCTGCGCTAGATTGTATCAATGATTACACTACTTCTGTTGATTCAACAACGCCGTCCTTTATAAATATAATCCTCCTATCCTTATGGATACTTGGAATATTTGTTATGCTACTTTTTACAATTCGCTCCCTGACACATATTTTTAAAATCAGAAATTCTGCCCTTCCACTTCAAAACAGGCAGGTGCTAAAAATCTATCATCAGTGTTTAGATGAATTAAAAATTGACAGAAAGATTCCCATATATAGCACCATGTTCTTAAAATCTCCTATCTCTATGGGTTTGATACATCCTCAAATATATCTTCCTATTCACTTAATATCAGACTTAAATAAAACAGATATGAGATATATGCTATTGCACGAATTACAGCATTATCGCTATAAAGATGCTCTCATAAACTATTTCACAATTCTTTTTGAAATACTATATTGGTTTAACCCCTTTGTCTGGTATGCCCTAAAAGGATTACAATTAGAACGTGAAATTGCCTGTGATTCTTCTGTCTTACAGCTTCTTGACGAATCAGATTATGAGCGCTATGGAAATACACTGATTAATTTCGCTGAAAAAATATCTTTTTCACCATTTTCATTTGCAACAGGAATTGGTGGTAGTATGGAGCAGTTAACACGTCGAATCACAAATATTGCTACTTATCAAACGAAAACTTTATCACAAAATATCAAAAGCACTGCGGTCTATATAATTATTTCCATTGTTATCCTTGGAATGGCACCTGTTTTATCCATTTACGCAACAGAACAGGATAATTACCAATTCAATGTTGCAGCGGATAAAATCACTTCATTAAATTTATCTGCAGCTTTTGGCAATTACGATGGATGTTTTGTTTTATATGATGAATCTTCAGACCATTGGAAAATATACAATGAAAAAAATGCCATCAAGCGCATTACGCCTAACTCTACATACAAAATATACGATGCACTTCTTGGGCTAGAAAATGGCATTATTACACCAGATGATTCCCTTATGCGTTGGGATGGCAAAAATTATCCTTTTAAAGCATGGGAAACGAATCAGAATTTGAACTCGGCAATGATTTATTCGGTAAATTGGTATTTTCAGTCAATTGATAAGAAATCCGGTTTCAATACTGTCAAGTCATTCTTCCATAAAATCGGATATGGAAATGAAACAATCGGTAATGATTTAGATATGTACTGGAATGAATCCGCTCTTAAAATTTCTGCAATTGAACAAGTTGAACTTTTAAGAAAACTTTATCACAACGATTTTGGTTTTTCTATTCAAAACATTAATGCTGTAAAAGATGCAATTTGCTTATCTTCAACAGATATCTTTTCTTTATATGGCAAAACCGGAACAAGCCGGGTAGAGGAGAACGATATAAACGGATGGTTTATAGGATATGTTGAAGAAAATGGTAAGGTATATTATTTTGCAACGAATATTCAGGGAAACACTAATGCTACCGGAAGCAAGGCAACTGAAATCACAGAGTATATTCTATCCACTTTAGGTATCTATGAATAAATCTATTTCCTCTTATTTTTGTGAGCTATACATTTTTGTTATTGCATACTCCACATTTTATTGTTATACTTTTTGTGGTGCTACCATTCACGGTAGGCGGTTAGTCCTTCTCCAGAGGGACTGTG
>ENA-OPBF01000417-OPBF01000417.1-human-gut-metagenome-genome-assembly--contig:-NODE-417-length-33664-cov-3.890863_pt1 | contig 33664 bp, 20 predicted proteins | sample MGYA00241067_ERZ501450 | MGnify/ENA primary metagenome ERZ501450 (study PRJEB25962, sample SAMEA2042516) | human gut metagenome | biome: human gut; feature: human-associated habitat; material: faeces... | reverse complement strand
AAACGTGTTCTTCTGTTTCTTCCAGTGCCGTCCTTTCCGGTCTGCCTTTTCATTGTAGATACGCTTTGTCTTTGGCTTCCACTTTGGGTGCCGGTACCGGGTCTTCCGATACCGTCTCCCTCTCCTTGAGGAAGCCCTTGACTCCAGCAGCTTCCGTTTGGACATGGAATCCCGGAGCCCGATCTCTTCCTTATGTAAGACAGTACCGTCCTTCCGCACAACGGAAACCCCGATGTGCTGCGACCCGGTATCGATCCCTAGATATCCGGGCTGTACGGTGCTGCCGGTCTTATAGTTCAGTTTTATCGTAAATGGGACCTTCCGGTAAACGGAAGCTTTCCCACCCTTCAGTAATAAACGGGCTTTCCTTTCAGATACAGGCATCAGCCGGCATCCGTTCAGCCCTACCACAAACACACTCATGGCTGGTCCCTCCTTATGTTATTATGGCAGGTACGCAAAAGTCCTGCCCTCCCACAGGGGAGTGTTCACCCTTCGACAATGTTCCGGATACTTCCTGCACCAGGTCGGTATCTTCTTCTCCGGGAAGACATCCGTTGCCTGAACCCTGTGCCGGCTTAGGTACCACCGGGTCGGGTATTGATATCCGGGACGTAGCACTAATGGTATCCTTCACAGCATGGAAGCTGTAAGTTCCGTTGCGCTTAGTCTAGTCAGCATGCCCTTTCAGGTGCTACAGATAACTGATCCATACATTTCTGCATGCTCGGTTATTCTATAGCCGAGAAGCTGACGCGCAGCGCATCTTATCGGATTGCTACTTTCTTCTTCTGTCACAAATGTAATGCCCTCTTCTTTTGAACGTTTTTCGCAGGCAGCACGTTTGATCAACTTATGAAAAGAATTACTCGACATGTAGATATTACAATAATCCTTTCCATCAGCACATTGAAAGTTGTAATCTAAGGATCTACGATCCATGATGCGGCGCAGATACGGTTTTAGCTCTGGGCTGACCAGATATCTCTTCATTTTGTATTCTCCTTTCGTCATTTGATTACTGACAATATGTTGAAGAAATAAGACGAATGAAAAAAGTCCCTGACAGCCATCATGATAATAACCATCAGGAAAATAACACCTCAAAGTGAGGAAAGAATATACCACTCGAAGTGAGCTTTTTTCGATATATTCTTTTTGCGTTATAAGTATTATATACCGCAAATTTGGACTGGTCAATTCTGAGACGGAAATAAAGCATTGTATTCTGCAAAACAAACATGATATGATAAAACTACAAGAAACACAAAGGAGAACAATAATATGAATACTTTAAATGACTTTTTTTATTCTCTAAAAAAAATAATCAAAGATAGATTGGGCATTTCTCAACTTCCTATACAAATTAATAACGAAATTGAAAAACTTCACGATCTTTGGAAAAATCGAAAGAAAAACGATATAAGAAAAGAGTATACTGGAACCTTATCTGATTATAACCAACAAGAAATCAACTTAATAGGAGGGACGACGATACGTTTTACATATGACAATGACATTATCCGTAAAATCATAAACGATAAAAAATATAAAGTACAAAAAAAATCGCTCAGGGATTTAATGGATAATATACTATCTGAGAATTACCTTAATTCTGACTGGATTTACGAAATTGCTTCATATCTCCAACCTAACTGGGTTCATGACGATGATAATATTATTCTGATATACTTTGCTCCTATGGACTTTTATTTCATCCAAGATGGAAAACATCGTTTTACAGAAGCTCTTAGCAAACAAGACTTATCAAAAGAACTAAATATATATATTGTTTCTTCAGATGATTGCTTAAGAGCGATGCCATATTCAGATGATGTATTACTCTACCGTATTCTATGCAAAATCCAAAATATGCTTACATTTCTAGGTTTACAGTAGAATCCAACGAAAAAGCTGTTCTTTTTTTGAGCAGCTTTTTCAGATATTTTCAACCCATGCAAAATTTTCAGCCGGCCATCCCAAAATACTTCCTCTATGGGTATCAGAACATACTTTTTCTAATGCAATCATCAATTTATCATAGAGACTTTTCTTTTTGAAATTATCGCTTTGCATCAGCCTAATACTACTTCGACTCAGAATCTTGTCTTTTAAAGATGACGTGAGCATAAATTCAGGATCTGTAAGAACAATAGCCATTTCAGTTTTTGTACATCCTCTGGTTTTAACATACCAGTCCCGCATATGTTGGCTTAAGTCAGAATCTTTCCTTTTGATGTTCTTTGCAACTTCTATCAAATCTTCCTCTCCGCTACAGAAAAACCAGTCAGCTATTACTTTGGAGACATACTTTTCTGGAATGCTGCTAATTCTTTCTTCGATTGTTTTTAATATTTCTTTTTTCCTTTCTTCTGTCATATCAATTAACCCCCAGTATTATTTTTGAATATGCCGTATAGTAGAATTTAAAAGCTTCCTACACGAAGGCTTAAAATTATCTTTTATTTCCTGGAGATAATATGAAAAATAGCATTTTTCAGACAAAAAGAAAGACCAGCCTTTTCAGGCTGATCCTCCTCCAGCAGAATTACTGCTTATTTCTTTTTCCGTCTCATGACGAAAACTGCGATTGCGGCTACTGCCACGATTCCAAGACCGATTCCCGCATACATGCCTGCATGGTTCACAAGTCCTGTCTTTGGTCCAACTGTGTTGGTTGTATTATCACTGCTGTCAGCTCCCGGTGCCGGGGTTGTGCTTGGAGCAGGTGTCTCACTTGGAGACGGATTCTCGGCGATAGATACGCCAGCGTTTGCTGCTACATCATCTGCATTGTCGGCAGAAGCAATGGCTGTATTTCCAACCATCTTTCCAGCAAGGCTGGAATCAGAAACAACCGCCTGGTAAGTGATCTTTAAGGTAGAACCATATGCAAGATCAGTATTTGTATTTACTACAAAACCGTTATCCGCTTTGGTTACATCCGCCTTGATAGACTTACCGTCTAATGTTGCCTGGATTCCTCCAACTTTCATACCTGTGGTATCAAAATTGTCGCGAACGACAACATTCTTCGCTGTCTGATCTTTCTCTGTCTCTTTTACAGTCAATGTATAGCTGAGTGTATCTCCTACGGAAGCACTGGAGAGGTTAACGTTCTTATCAATAGATAATGCCGGTTTCTCCTCTTCTTTCGGATTTACAGTAACACCATGGTCAGCATCAACCGGATCCATGTTATCAGAAGAGATCACTGCGGTATTCTTAACTGTCTTTCCTGCAAGACTTTCGTCTGCAAATCTGACACTGTAAGTTACCTTCAGGATCTGTTTTGCAGCAAGATCCTTTCCTGTTTCCATTGTGAAGCCGTCATCTGTTACACTTAATTTCTTAGGTGTAAAGAGCTGGTCATCCAGATATGCCTTAATGCTGCTCTCATCGATCACACCCTTATTATCTAAGGCATCTTTGATCACTACATTTACAGCTGTATCTGCAGATGTTGTCTTGCCGATCAGAGTATATTTTACAGTATCACCAACATTGATCTGGCTGTGATCACCGATCTTTGTGAGGTTCAGTCCGCCTGTTACAGGTTTATCTGAAGGAACTTCAACGATCTCTGTGTCATTGCCCGGATTCATATTGTCACTGCTTACTACTGCTGCGTTCTTGATGGACTTGCCTTTCAGCTTGTCGGAAACAACCTTCATGTCATAAGTAACTTTCATTACCTGACCAGGCTTTAAGTCTTTTCCGGATGTTACGGTAAATCCGTTTTCAGTTACATCCAGACTCTTCGGAGCGAACTCAGAATTGTCAATGTAGCAGTGTACGGAGCTTCTGTCGATAGATACATATTTTGCATATGCAGAATCAACAGTATCCTTGATCACTACGTTCTTGGCTGTATCTGTTCCGGAGTTGACCTTAGCTTCCAGAGTGTAAGATACGGTATCACCAACGGATACTTTGGACTGGTTTGCCTTCTTGCTGATGGTCATTCCGCCTTCAACAGGATCATCTGTTTTAACTTTTACGGATTCTTTGTCCTTAGCAGTGTCCATGTTGTCACTGGATACGGTAGCGATGTTCTTGAAGGTCTTGCCTTTCAGGGTATCATCTTTTACCTTAACATCATATGTGACTTTCATGACCTGTCCAGGCTTCATATCCTTGCCGGATTTCAGTGTGAATCCTGTAGAGCTGATGCTTAAGTCTGCACCATGGAACTCAGAGTCATCCAGATAGCTTCTGAAGGAATCTTTCACGATCTCAAGATGCTCGAACAGGTCTGCATCCAGGGTATCAGTGATGACTACGTTCTTAGCTGTTTCCTTACCGGAATTAACAGTTGCTGACAGTGTATAGGATACAACGTCTCCAACAGAGACTTCGTTCTTGTTAGCTGTCTTTGTGATAGTCATTCCGCCAACGCCAGGTTTATCCGGAGTATCTGGTGTGTCCGGTTTATCCGGTTTATCCGGAGTATCCGGTGTATCACCATTTCCTACATGAACGGTATGCTCATCATCAGATGGGTTCGTATTGTCACCCCATGTGGTAGCGATGTTTGTTACATCTCTTCCGTCTAAGGATGCCTCCTCGAATACAACATCATATGTTACATAGATCGCATGTGTTCCGGAAAGATCATGTTTTGTCTCAACAACAAATCCGTTATCCTTTTCCAGAACATCAACTTTCAGCTCTTCGTTATCGTAGTAGGTGCGAACAGTTCCTGTTACCAGGTGTGCGCCCTTCTGTTTCATAACATCTTTGACAACTACATTCTTGATAGTTCTTGACTGGTCAGCAGCAGTAACTTTCAGAGTGTATTTACCAACATCCCCAACTTTGTATTTTGTCTTGTCACTGGACTTCGCAATGATCAGTCCTGCATCACCGACAGTTACTCTGTTTGTATCAGTTGGCTCATCACCCGGTACAGTAGAATCATCTTTTGTCAGGGCGACATTCTTGATCTGCTGTCCCTCAAGTTCTGCATCCTTGAAGAGAACATCGTATTTCACAAGGATCTCTTCACCGTATTTCAGGTTTGTATTTGTATACAGGGTATACTCGAAGTCTTTCGCTACGAGCTGTACATCCTCGATCTCTTCCGGTTCTTCTGCACCCTCTCTGAGGATGTATGCCTTGATGGAATCTTTCTGGATGTAAGCACCCTTCTTCTGCAGTTTATCAGCTACAACAACATTTCTTGCAACTGCACCTTCCACTTTCTGTTTAACGGAAACTGTGTAATGTCCAGTCTCGCCTACAGAATAGTTCATCTTGTCAGATGATTTCTCAATGGAAAGTTTTCCACCGTCGATATATACAACATTCTGGTCTTTGACCCATCTGGTATCAGTATAGTGTACTGTTTCATTTGTATTTCTGAATGCTTCATGTGTCCATGTATTGTCTGTCTGGTCATCCAGTGCAAACTTGGTTACACGAACCTGGGCTACATTGAGGATCATTGCTTCCTGTGGTGCATCTGTTACAGTTACAGCAAAGGAAACGGTTTTCTCCTCTCCAGCCGGAAGGGATTCGATTACAAATGTAGCATAAAGCTTGTCATTAAGAGTTCTGGTGCCTGTGATCACACCGTCCTGCTCTTCACTGGAAGCATATTCCGTATATTCTGGGATCATATCCTTTACAAGGACATTCTTCATGTCATCGTTGGATGTGTTCTTAACATTGATGGAATAATTGATGGTATCTCCGTTCTTAACCACGGAACCTGTTGCAGGATCTGCGGATTTGTAAACTTCAAGACCATTAGCCAGTTTAATCGGACTTGGTGTTTTGGTTTCCACTCTTAAGTTGTCACATGTAGCTCTGGCAACATTAAGGATGTCTTTACCAGCAAGAGTCTCAGCCTCAAACAAAACATCATAACTTACAGTAAACTGTTCTTTGTATTCCAGGTCATGACCTGTTGCGATCGCATAATCCGTATCGGAATGCTCGATCTCTGCATCATCCATGAGTTTGCCTGCATCATTGTAGATCTTGATGGATCCGTCAACGATCTTAGCTCCCTCTACCTGAAGTGCGTCCTTGATAATCACGTTACGTGCAGTTGTGCCTTTTTCTGTATTGGAAACAACTACGGTATAATGACCGGTTTCTCCTACTTTGTAGGATGTCTTATCAGATGATTTCTTGATCTGGAGTCCAGGAGTCTCATCCACGATGTGGACACAGTTGTCCTGTCTCTCTTCCTCAGTATTCTCACCTTTTGCAGTTGCAACGTTTACGATATCCTGATCATGAAGGGATGGATCTGTGAAGACTACTGTATAGAATACTTCCAGCTTATCTTCGATTGTCAGGTCTGCTCCTGTATTGATCACGAATGCATTGTCTGCTGTCTGCTCGATCTCAGCACCGTCAAGTTTCTCTCCGTTCAGGCGGACATTGATCTTGGAGATCTTCATGCCTTCCTTTTCGAATGTATCGGTAACAACTACCTGTTTTGCAGTGATATTGTCGCGAAGTTCACGGATTGTCAATTTGTACTGAGCCTTTTCACCGACCTGATATTCTACTTTATCGGATTCCTTAACAATGTCAAGGGCTGGTCCGTAAACAAGAACCTCATGCTCATCCTCTACAGGGATATTTTCCTTGGAGTTGGCAGTTACGGTGTTATGGATACTCTGTCCTGCAAGATCCTCATCTGTGATCTCTACGGCATATTCAAGTGTCAGTTTGGATTCTTTGTCGATTCCTAACGGGTTGTATTCACCGTTCTGGAAGTATCCGGAGTCACCCTTCTCATCATCAGCCTTGGACATATCAACTGTGGTATATCCGGACTTATTGTTGATCAGGTTGCGTCCTGTGTTTACAGTAAATGTGTTGCCATTTACTTCAACACTTTCCGGCTCGATTTTGTTACCGTCTTCGTCGATCAGGACGATGGAATTCTTCTGGAGTTTTACTCCTTCAGTGTCGATAACATCAGTGATCGTAATGTCTCTTGCAAGGCATCCTGCCTGTTCCTGAGTTACGTCTACCTGATATGTGACAGTGTCACCAACCATGTATTCATAACGGTCGGAATCTTTGATCACCTTGAGCTCTGGACTGTTGATCCAGATTCTCTCAGAATCTTTTACTTCACTTGCATTATCAGCAGCAGCTTTTCCTGTATTGATAACTTCATATCCGTTTAAGATAGAACCTGGTGTACAGTGATATGTGATAACAACCGGTGTTGTCACATTGTTAAGAGTATCGCCTGTTGTACAAGGAAGGTTATCAATAGTAACCTGGAAGCCACCGTTTACACGCTCAACATTGTAGTTGACTGGTTCTACGGAGGTCTCATTGTAATGGTCAGGATCTAACTGGTTTGCAGGATCGTCTGTTCCGGCTACCGGGTTCACATATGTTTCCGGAACACCTTCAACAGTAATGCTGCTCTCATCCAGCTCCATACCTACAGGAATGGTTGTATCGGAAATTACTACGTTTCTGGCAATGGAACCTTTCTGGTTGTTGTTAACTACCAGTTTGTATTCAACATCATCACCAACGCGGAACTCATATCCTTCACGTCCGTCCTGAGCATCCTCTTCTCCGCCTGCAGCATACTTATTTACCATCTGTTTATCAATAGATAAAGCAGCAGTGTTGATATATGCCTCAGCATCATCTGATTTCTCAATACCGTTTGTTGCGGATACAGTACCAACGTTTACACCTTCTGCTCCGTTTCCGGCTTCCAGTGCTTCGCAGGTAAATCTGATATTTACATCATTTCCTGCCGGAAGGTTGCTGATCTTTAATTCCCAGCCGTTTCCAACCTGTGTCAGTTCTTTTGTGATAGGAGTTGTGACGGTTTCATTCCATAAGGATTCATCCACGTCATTTGTCTTATCTGCTGTTCCGGCTACATGGTCGTCAAAGCTGTCCGGGATTCCTGTAACAGTCATTTCCTCAGCAGGAGTCGGTTCATGTTCTTCTGGATTAGTTCCATCCGGAAGATCTGTATCACCAGTTCCATCCTGATCTCCATTCAGTTCTGGAAGATCAAGGTCTGTATCACCATCAGAATCTGTTCCGTCCTCATCCAAGTCAATGCCTGCATTTGCAAGGATCTCATCTTCTGTCATGGACTGCTCTGTATCATTATCAAGAGCTGCTAACTGCTCGTCGATCTCATCCTCTACGGATTTGGATGTATCACCTGTCTGTACATCTACAGAACCAAAATCAAGTTTGAATCCTGCAGGGATGTCTTTATCAGTGATGATCACGTTACGTGCCACTGTTTTGCCTGCGGCACCGATCTTCTCTTTCTCACCTTCATCAACGTCTGCATATTTTTCGTCATCGGCAAGATCCTGTGTACCCTCGTCATTCACGTTCTTGACTGTGATATTGAACGGTACATGATCACCTACCTGCCATTCGTATGCATCGGATGTTTTCTCGATGTCAAAGTAAGCGGTGTTTACATAAACTTCTGCATCATCCTGTGCGGTCTGCGGTTCCTGATTTTCATCAAGGCTTAAGAAATTGTCTGCTGTTGCAGATACAACGTTCTGGCTTTCCACACCGTTTGCTGCTTTTGTTGCAATGCAGCTGAATGTAATATTCAGAGGCTGTTTGGATGTAAGGTATTTCGCATTGATTGTCCAGCTGTTTCCATCACTTGTGACTTCCACATTGTTGTCTCTCTCTTCTGTTGCAATGGTTGTTGTTCCATCTACAACCGGCCATCCGATAGATGTATCTTCGCCACCCATCTCGATCGTCGGGTCACCCTGAAGCTCCAGTCCCTCTGGAATATCAATATCGGAAACTTCCACATTCTGTGCGATCGTATAGTCTGCAGTATTCTTTACGCTTACTGTATAATTCACAGTATCGCCTACTTCATACTCATAACGGTCAGCTACCTTATCAACAGTAAGAACCGGGCTGTTTACCCATACTTCTGCGCTGTCGGAAGCAGTAATGCTGCTGCCGTCATCATCCGTAAAGTTATCTGCCTCAGCTGTTACAGTATTGATCCAGTCCTGTCCATTAGAATCCGCTGTTGCGATGCACTTGAATGTGATCTTGATTGACTCATTGTACTGCAGTAACGGACATGTCAGGATCCATCCATTTCCCTCTTCAGTAGAAGACATTGAAGGAATAGTTCCGCTGTTCGGTCCGGATACTTCCCATCCATTGTTCACCAGTTTCAGGCTTGAAGGGATATCAGTATCTTTTACGACAACATTTGTTGCATATCCATCCTGTTTTGTCTGAGTCACCTCAACAGAGTAAGATACTTCATCTCCGACTTTCCAGTCATCATATTTCGCATCTTTTTCCACTGTCAGTTTACATTTGATCTCATCGGTTACCCAGCATGGCTCAGAATCCAGCTGTGTTGTTTCCTTAGCATCTTTGACACGATACCGTACAGTAGACGCATTCGGAACATAGAAGGTATATCCTGTGTTCTCCGGATCATTTGCGATCCATGGTGCCATAAAGGTATAAACATCTTTTGTCTTGATTCTGTGTACGGTAAGGCGAACCATAAACTCCTGATCAGCTTTCTTGAAATCACTGGACTTCATATAGTCAGCTTTTGCAGAAGCGGTAATAGTCTGACCTTTAATCGAGAGATTAAAGTCATTGGACACGTTCGTGCCATCCTTATCAGTAATAGTGATATGATGAGTATCATCAATTGTCAAACAGTCTTCCAGGGTATCCACGATCTCGTAGGAATCTGTTTCAGCTCCCGGACCTGCTGTTTTGATCAGATAATCGTAATCATCATAATCGTTGATCTCAAAGGCATCTTCCGGGGATGAAGCTTTGTATGCATCATCGTAAGAACCGCCCTTCTGGACTACTACTTTCTCGATTGAAGGATCGTTTGGTTCTGGATCCCCACCTGGAGTAGGAGTTGGCTCTGGATCTGGAATAATATTGATTAAAGACTCTGCGGTATACTCAAAATAATTACCAGAGATCATACCGGCATTGTTTTTATTCCAGCTGTAACAAGTATTTGCAGGCATACCCCACTGCTCGTTATATTCCGTATCATGTACAACTTTATTGGGTTCATTAGCACGGAACCACATGATAAATGTCGGACTTCCTGTCAATAATGCCTGAACCCATGATTTTTTATCACTGGGGGAAGTTGTTTCACCACTTTTTGAAACATACCATCCATCCTGCTCGGTAATAAACTTGGAACCTTTGAGTTTATATACGTCAAGGTTACCCTTCTGATTTCCTGCAATCTTCATTGCCTGTCCATCATCCAGGTCTCTGATAGTAATATAAGAATTTAATTTTGCAGCCTGATCAGCTGGGATATCTTCTGAACCATTGTCCTCTGTATATTTAGACCAGGTAAAACTACACTGCACGTTCTTTAACCCAGAAATACCAACAGATGACTTCTTTGTGTCAATATAAATATACGGACACTCCGGTTTTGTGGTAATCTTGGAATACTGTTTATCCCTTGTACTACTATCAGCCATGTACCAGATATAACCGTCAGACTCGTATTTTTCAACACGCATGGTCAGGTTGTAATACTGTTTGTTTTTCTTGTCATATCCGGCCTTGTAATAAGTAATAGTTGGATGAAATTGGTCTTTACGAACAGTCCACTGCTTGCCGTCAAAAGTTGCAAAACCAGATTTTGTTCTAATACGCAGATATCTTCCAGATTTATCTTTCCATAAAGAACCATCCTTATTTTTATCAAAATCATCATTTGTTGAATAACCAGATATCTTATCCGGGGTAGGGTTAATAAGGATATCGCTTTTCGGATTATACTTTCTCAACGATGAGAGCTTGGTTCCGGAAGAGATCTCCTTTAACGGATAACTGTCTGCAGCGGAAACACTGACTGCAGAAGTTGGGATATACCCAATAATGGTACTAAGTACCATAAGAAGAGATGTAAACAAGGAAATCACCTTGTTACACAGCGCGCTTTTCTTCTTTCTTTCCATAAAGAGCTCCTTTCAAAAAAAATAAGTTTCACTTTTCCGCCAATAAATCGTACCGGCGGTGACTTATTTCCCCAAAGGGCTCCCATGGCAAACGCAGTTTTGTCATGTGGCGGTGAGCCAATTTTATGTCTCATCCGCCGGAACCTCCTTTCTAATTTCTTATCCATAATTTGGACAAGGATAATATGATTAAAAAGAAAAAAAATGATTTTTGCTTTTTAACGCTTTCAAAATCAGTATTTTTAGAAATAATTCCACATACCTAAAGCTTTGCATAAACCTCATCACAGAATGGACGAATCTAATATGATGAAAATAAAAAAAGAGTATCATCTCTGATACTCTTTTCCCGAAAAAGTGAATTCGAATTCACTTTTTCTTTATTTACAAGTACGGCTTATAACGTTAGACCAATTCGTGTAGAGTTTTTTTCCTTCCGGGGTTACGTGGAAAGCCTTAACCTTATAGCAGTATTTCTTACCATTGATTAGCTTTGAATTTGTGTATTTTAAGGTATTTCCGGAATTAATGGTCTTAATCTTTTTATATTTTCCAGTTTTTCCAATCCTACGGTAGACCACATATCCGTCAGCATTTTCTGATTTAGACCATTTCAGGTATGCCTTATTGTTTTTCATGGAAACGGATTTCATTCTGACATATCCAGGTGTAGTGGAAACAGTCAGCTCATTTGAATAGTCCCCATAAGATACGGTACCATCGTCCAGTTTTTCATAGAGGCGGACTTTCACTTTTTTCGTATCTCCAAATCCTATCGTGGCAGATGCAAAATAATCTTTTTCGAAATCCGACTCATCTAATCTTACATCATTATCCAAAGTATACTCTCCGGTTTTCGGATCGCCCACCATGATCTGGTATCCCATACTATTTGCATTGTTAAGGACATCTTTTGTAAGATCCCATTTCAAATAGACAAAAGGAAGGTTTTTCTTTACATGAGCCTGAATCACAGGAGCCTTTGAGACGGAAGCATTTAAGGCTGTTATCGGAAGCGTACCAGTAACTCCGTTTGGAGCAAAAACGCTTAAAGTGGTTGTTCCGGCAGACTTTCCTGTCACAGTAACATCCACCCATCCTTTACCTCTTGCCGTTATTTTCGCAGACGCAATCTGGTCGTTGTCTACTCTACAGCTTAATGACTCCGCAGCTTCCTGACTTTCCGCAGCTCCCGGATTTGAAATATAGAATCTAGTTGTACGGCTGCTTCCGCTTAAGATAGGATCCTTAACAGGATATCCATCTCCAATAATGTTATCTATCTCAGTAGATATTGAAAAATCCGAAGATCCATAAAGCTGACTTGGAAGTTCAGTTATTGGGTTCCATCCCGTTCCTTCATTTACATAATATCCTGCATTTGTACTAACATATAAGTCATTACCACTTGCTCCCAAATATTTCACGTTAGACGCTGGAATATTTTTACTAGAAAATTCACTTCCACAAACATTATGTGATGACATTCCATCAGCTTTATACCAGAATCCGTTGTAATCTTCTAAAAAACTGCCTGGATTATAACATGTTGCTGTAGCGTCAAGTATATAGTATTTATTATTCAATTTTACTTCTACCCATGCATGACCATCGCTTTGAAAATTATCCCCTGCTTCAACAGAATTCGTAATTCCCATTTTTGTTAATAAAACAGAAAGTCCTGTTGCAAAGCCAGCACAAACAGATCTCCTTAAAACCAAGGAACCATAAGGAGACTGGTTCTCTGTCTCATTTATATTACTATAAGAAGTATTTTTTCTAAACCATGCCATAATCATGCAAATTTTTTCAAGATCGGTATTCTGACTTGTTATTCCTGCCTCAGATATAATCTTCAAAGCTGCCTGATCTACCGCACTTATTTTGTATGAGGATCTTAAATCAAGCTTATAATCATACACACCATTAACAAATCCAAACATCTCCGCGGCATCCACCCCACTACCTGATCCGTCATCCACATCCGGAACCTCCTGGTCAGAGAAAGCATTCTCCGCGGCATCCTCTCCAGCGTCCACACTGTCATTTACAACACCCGCACCATCGACAGCATCAGAAGAAAATAAAGAAGTATCCGGAATCTCCGCGGAATCTGCAGAATCAGCATCCGTTCCATTTACAGCATCATTCACAACAACACTGTTTCCATCTGAGAATTCCGCAGCATAAATCGGGGAAGTAGAAATCATAGAAACAGCCAGTAACATAGAAATCACTTTTTTCTTCATAAAACAACATCCTTTCTTATAATTAGAAAATGCGATTCGGGGCTTATACTGAATATAAAAATATTCTCCGCGGCATCCAGCCGACTGACGATCCAAGCCCGAATCCAGGTTAATAGTATTATACCACATAGGCTTATAAAATCAATTGCTTATGTTGTATTTGATGGTTATACTTTAGCATAGACAGGGGCTGTAAAAAACTGGTACGGAAAAAAGGGACTAGAAAAAAGAAATGGGAGAAAAAGAAAGAGGCTTAGCTGTATCAATGCTGATAGATAAATTACGGTTTCAGATGAAAGACATATCAGCTTACGGTTCTTAATACCAAAAGAAGCCGGGCGGCAATGGTATTCTCTGCGGAATTATCTGTTTTACTTCCTATAAGAATATACTGCGGATATACCCTGCTGGCAGATTTATTATCCGCGGATTGCAGACCTCCGGTATGTTTCATAATATCCAGACTGTAGAAAAAAATGATCAGCTGAATCCTCCGCGGCAGTATCGGTTTTTGATCCTTTCAGACAGCAGGAGGATTACTATGGGAAATCTCCGCGGACAAACAAAAGCTTTCAGAATGCCGACGGGATGGTGACAGAAATCTCCGCGGATGTTCTATAAAAAATCAGCACAAACAAAAAAAGAAATAAGAAAAGACCTTGACTATAGAACTTTTTCAGAAGAACCGGAAGATTACGCAACGAAAAAAAGAGTACCAATTCTGATACTCTTCTTCTCAAAAAAGTGAATTCGAATTCACTTTTTTAGTCTTATCCTGATACCGTCAGATATCCAAGTGCGTTCCTGACTTAATAAGTCGGGATTAAAAGAGGGGAGCGAAAACCAGCTTCTTCTTTTTCATATCACCATATTTTTGAAAAGACCCATTAACTCAGATTCCTCTTCATCATTTAAGTTACCAGTTTCTTCCAGCTCATCTTTTGAAGATTCCTGTAAGGAAGCATCTTCCTGGATTTCCGGCTCCAGACTCTCATTTGGAGATTCCTTTAAAGGATCTGTTTCCCTGGAATTCCCAAAAGAGTCTTTTGTTTCAGGGACATTTGAATCCTCCGGTTTCTCAGGAGGCAGATCTTTTATGACAACTCCTCTAACTTCTATCGGCGATTCCGCCACACGTTTCTGCTCGGAAGTCTTTTCTCTTACATATCTGCTGACCGGAGCCGGGACAACTTCGCGTTCCCCAAAGATCCCCTTTTCCCGTTCTGAAAAATATCCCAGGTTTTCCTGTGCTGTATAACATCCCGGAAGAACGAAACACAGATATACCCTGAGCAGCTGCTTGATAAAATTGTTCCGGTATCCCTTGTCTATCTTATTTAATAGATCAATGGCATCTTTATCCTTTTTCTCATCCAGGATGATATTGAACATATATACCGGTTTGGCAATCTTTTCACATTTCTTATCGACCGTCTCCAGTCTGACATAACGTTTACGGGCAAATGCATTCAATGTGAACTTTACTGCTTTTGGGATGGATATCCTGCCTTCCCTGTAAAGAGACACCAAATCGAGGTCGTGGTAGTGATACAATCGAATTCGTATCTTCAAATCAACCACCTGCCTTAGAATTCATGTGGCAGAACATGAAATACCCGCGGACATTTGCATATAGTAACGGCAGCTTGTCATTCCGGTTACCCGGGATAACCGTCAGGGATTTCATTCCTTTGAAATGTTCCTTAAACTTATCCATCCATAAAGAACAGGTGCCTCCTGTAGGGATCAGGATATCATAGTCCCTCATATAGTTAGTCATGTTCTTCAGGGAAGCCACTGCCTCCTGGAATACCATCTCGCTCGCCCTTTCAACCAAAGGAGCGATCGGTACGGACTCCGACTGCATGGTCTCTTCATCCAGAACGTCAACATATCCTTTCTCAAGGAACTTCTGCATTGCAGGAACCCGGATATCCTCTCCGTATAAATCCCTTAATAAAGCAGATGTCTCTGACAGGATACGCCGCATGCCAATATTGGACAGGGATTCCTTCAGCACCAATTTACGGTTGATCAGTCCATACGGATCAAAGGTGCCAAAACCCACGTCTGCAATCAGGATATTTTTCAAAAAGAATTCTTTTGTATCCGGAAGAAAATGCCCGGTCTCATCGATCACTACGGAATAAAGGCTGCCAGCAGGCTGAGGCATAACAGCTACATTTTCAGGTTTCACCTGGATATCGTACTTTTTCCAGTTTCCTGTCCCAATCTTTAATTCAAATACATAATGTTCAGAAAATGCTTTTATGATCGACTTTTTGTCTTTTGTGATATAAGCGGTCGGAAGCCCCGTCTGAACGACGATCTCCTGCTCATCACTTTTTTTTCCATAAAGATTCTCACTAATTCCAAGTGCCATGCCGGTAGCAATCACAATCTTGAATTTCTTATTTGCATAACGGTTTCTTGCATAGAGTTCCGTTTCCGTTTCATTTGTATCATCCGAACCGATCTGGTTCTGCGCAGATGCCCCTACAAGATATGTCCCGCTCTCGTCGCGGTACAGAATATCCTTTTCATTTACAACCTGAAGTTCAGAATCAAGCTTGTGGGCAAAAGACGGAAAACAGAAATACTTGTTCGGAGCAAATCCCTTCAAACTGGAAAACCCTGCATCAATACCAAGGATCCATTTTTTAGGAAGTGCCATGTTCCGTTTGGCAATGATCTCCTGCTGTGTCCTTATTGTCTTTGTATCAATCAAAATCAAACTCTCCTCTCTTTAAATTTTCCCAAATAATATGAGAAAAACCGGCTTTCAAAAAATGAAAAACCGGTTTTCTGATTACTTGGAGCCACCCTCGTTTCTTAAGTAGGCATCATCGGAAAGAAGATTTTTCTCTTCGCCCTTTTTCGGAACTTCTGTATATCCAAGGTAAAACTTATCACTGGACTTTCTGTAACAGACTGGTAACGTCGAGCCATCAGAAAGACGGAAATACAAACAGGTATCATCCTCATTTAATTCTACCGTCTGATCTTTAAGGTATGTAGCAGAATCAATCCCCTGTACCCCTGACTTTTTTATCAGTGTAAGGATTTCATCCTGCAGCTTCTCTTCTTCTGGTGAAGACATCACTTCATCCATACCTTCATCCTCAAAAACAATCTCTTTCACGTCTTCTTCTTGCTCTGGTTCTTCCGTTTCAGAGGGAACCGGAGTTGCTGTTACTTCGATTGTTTCTTTTTCCGGTAACGGATCTGTTTTTTTCTGACTGAAATGATGAACTGTCAGAAAGACTACCCCGCATCCAATTAGAATCATCCAAAATATCCTTTTTTTAAACATTTAAACCCCCTTTCTCTGTCTTATCCCGACAGGAAATCAATCCGCAGCACTATTTGGTCAAAGGCCCAGTGCTTTCAAAAATAAAATAAGCATCACTTGTTATATCGACTTCTGAGGCCATGTCAAAAGACCGGTTGATATAATTCTTTGCCTCACTGTCATTCGGATCATTTACAAGGACTTTATTTCCGTTTTCAACACCCCTGAGCACAATAAAATGTCCACCTCTTGTAAAGAGCCCGGCATGCTGCGAACTGATAACAGGATGTCCCTCTGATAAAGCTTTCAATACCTCATTAGCATCATACGACTCCCTGACAGACCCACAGCCAAAGTGTTTCGCAGCTGCTTCGAAATAAGACCAGCTAGTTCCCGCCCCCCAGACATAATAGGAGTTTCCACACCAGGCAACCGCATCTGCAGGAGTGATCGTCGTTCCTGTCAGGTAACTGGCAACCATTGCAAAACTTGTAGGGCCACAGCCACATGCGGCTATATTGCTGCTGCCATATGGCACATTTGCATAATCTGTCTGCAAATAATGCGGAATCTTCATTCCGTTCGCAGGATACGTTCCGATTCCTCCAGAAGACCCAAGAACATGGTAAAACTGTAAAACTTTCGGTGGATATTTCTGGTCTTTAAAATCCCATTTACCTTTCTGCTGTATCTCATTCGCATCTGTCCTCTCTTTGTTCCCAGACTTAGTTTTTGCATACTCTAAAGCCTTATCCTCTGAATACTCTCCTTTACAGTAATCAACAAAGCCATCCGATTCAAACTCAAAAGCCTGTAGGATAACCCTCAGCCCGTCTACATCAGAGGGAGCCGGAGGGATTGCGGATTTATCAATTTTTGTCGTTGCCGTGATGCAGGCAGAAAACAATTCCGCCGCCAGCTCAATGGAATCTGCCCTGCTTAAGGTCTTTTTGGGATCCGGGTTTAGTGATGTTTTGGACATGTTAAAGATATCATCCTTTTTCCCATCGTAATGCCTCTGTTCTGCAAGAGCCTTGAACAGTTCAACATAGGCTTCAAATCCATATTCTTTGGCTGCTGCCTCCAGTTCCTTTTCATACTTTTTGATCTCATCGGACAGTTTTGCCTCGATCTTTGTATCTGCCCTTAAGCTTACATCCAGCCCGGAAAATTTCGTCCAGTCTGATACCTTATATTCAAGAAGAGCCATCTCCTTGTTATTACGGCACCACCAGACCTTATTGCCATCTGTGGCATACGGGTCAGAATTCCCCGATCCGCCCAGCGCAACCTGCTGTCCGATAAAAGACAGTATATTCTTGGATACGGCATTTGTATAATGGGTTCCGTCAACTGTCTGATAACCGGATTTATTAAGCTCTCCATACAGGTCGATATACCCTACATCCGAGCTGAGTCCGTTCTTTAACGCACGGTTAAAAGATTCGATTTCGCTATTCGAAGTGTAGGGGTCATTCTGTACCGGACCTACAGATGCAAAATAGACAACTGCACCTTTTTTCTTCCATTCCGCAGCTTTCTGGTTGATCGCTGAAATATAGCTGTTCTGGTGGTACAGGTCGTTCACACCCATTAAGATTACAAATGCGGTACCGGAGGAGGCATAAGACTCTGCCTGTGGGAAAGCAGTACTCAACATCCAGTCATATCCCATACTTGACAGGCAGATAAAAGTATTCTTCGAATCGGAATTGACGTCCCTGAGTCCTTCCGTACGGGAATCCCCGATATAGACCACCCGGTTTATGGACGCCTTTTTCTCATCATCCTTATCCTTATCCCCGTCGTCCGTATCACTGTCATCCTCAATAAGGTCGTCATCCGTCTGGGATAAAACTTTCGTGAGCAGGGAATATTCTTCATCCCCGACTCTGGAAAGCAGGTTGTTCATAAGGTCTGTAAGTGAATCCGTCATGTTCGTAGACAGGGAATCCTTTTCTCCCAGAACATTGGAGTCATTCTTCTCATTCTTATCAGATTTCCCCGGTTCCGGGGTAGGGGTAAGCTTATCAAGGATGCTTTCATTTTTGTTTCCTCCAAGGATGCTGCTTGCCGCTACCTTTGAAACAGGAATCAGTTTCATTACTGAGGTGACAGATAAAGCCAGAACAGTAAATAAGATCAAAACATGTTTTTTCTTCATTCCGCACCTCCTATTTGACTAAAAATACTTCGGCATAGTTTACGCCTAATCTATCGCATTCCGCATGGGAATTTGCATCATTTCCCATATAGATATCAATATGGTTCCCTTTGATCGCACCCCCACAGTCTTCTGCTGTGTATACGATACCGTTTATCAGTACCTTGCTGCCATACGGGATCACAGACGGATCAACTGCTATTGAGTGGTTTTTTTGTAACGGATTACCCAGTGAACCAACCGGTCTTCCCTGTGCATCGTTGTAACCCTTATTACACTCATAACATCCACAGTAATAAGTAAGCATAAAGTTTCCAAGAGATACCGTTTTCTGTCCGGGCTGAAGTGTTTCCCCGGTGCCTCCGCCTGCACTCTGTGACCTGCCATGATAGCTTGCATAAACATTCTGGGCATACTGGACTCTTTCTGCCATATGAGCCAAAGGTTCTTTTGCGCAGCGTTCAAAGTTTGCACAGAAAACATAAGTAGCATATTCCACATCTGTCATCTTTTTAAATTCTTCCAGTGACTTCCTGGTATTTTTTGAATAGCCATAATCATGTCCGACATACATCCAGTCTCCGCCCTGAAGTTCCTGCAGCATGAAGTTGAACTGCACTGTAATATCATTGTTCGGCCATCCAACCCCCTGCTGGTTGCAGAACTGAAGGAATGCAGTTTTTCGGTCAAACGACCACTGACACATACCAACACCTTCTCCATTATCCTCCACTGCATTAAGGGCAATATCGTTAGGACCGCCTCCGGATTCCCACATAAGATTTCCGATGGCACCGGCAGCTGCCTCTTCTGAGTACCCGGCATTGATAAGTCCAAACCATACTTTTTCAATGTTATTGCTTCCTACAAGGGTACTGGATAACGGATCTAACGCACAGGTCTGTTTTAATGCACAGCTGAAGAGTTTGTCGAAATAATACGTGGTGACCGTAACATCCAGATGACGGTGTCCCGGACAGTAATACTCATCCTCTCCGTCAGCATTTTTACGGCTGGTGCATCCTCCGCAGTATGTAACAGTAACATTTTTCTCCACATCATGGGAACCATTAAAAATTCCCACAAGATAGGATCTGATCAGGTTCTGATATGTACCGTCATATTCCGATTTGTCGATATCGTAAAGATCCATGAACTCATAAAGCTTCTCACGGTCTGCATACCGAATCTCATCAGTCAGTGGACTGGGGACATATTCTTCCAGATTAAAGTCAAATAGCACTGACATCAGGCAGAGACACTCTTTGATATTATTATCCCCGTTTACCATACCAACTTCATTTTCCCAGTCTTTATAGACCGTTTCGTTTTTTTCATCCCTGTAATTGATCGTAACAGTCTCATAGGAAGAATCAGAGCTGAGTTTTTCAAGATAATTCTTGAACTGATTATGACAGGTATCCAGGGCATCCACATACTGCTGTCCTACTAACATCACAGTGTCCGAATCATCGCTTTCCTCCATTTCCCCGCCATTAAACGAGAATATGGCAAGGATGATGCCAATGATCACTGCCGCCACCACGAGTATGATGAGCAGAGGGAATCCTATAGACAGTAATGTGGAAACAATGGAAATAAGAAAGTTGACCACATACATCGCCGCTTTGGTGACGACTATCATTACCTTAGCAACTACCTTTGAAGATACCTTTACTAGATTCGCAGCTGCCTTTGAGGACATCTTTGCAGCCCTGGCAGAGCCCTTAGCAACGATCTTGGCCCCGGCTCTGTCCACGGAACCGATAACCTTTCTGGTAAGTCTCGTACCTCCCCTTATCGCACTCTTCATCTGGTGCTTGTAAGTCTGTTTGATCACCGGGGTAACCACTTTACCGGATGCCCTTGCCATCATGGTTCCGGCTTTGGTCATCTGATGAGCCTGTCTGAGAGAACGCCCCACAACCTTCCCTGCAGCCTTTACGGGCTTGATCGCAGTCCGGGCTACTTTCAGGCTCCTTCTTGCCATAGTATAGGTAAACATCATTCCCTCGATGGTACTGTTTTCCGTTTGGCGCATCATCTGCTTCAGTTTCCGCCGAAAGTCTCGCACCAGCCGCGCCCCGCCTCTTTTCAGGGAATGCGCAGCACCTTTCATTGAAACCCGGTTATACTCAGAAAGCTTATGGATATTGTTGATCCCGAGATAAGCCTGTGCTAACAGCCTGTCTTCTCCGGACAACTTTCCTTTCTTTAATGACTTTTTCAGTTTTCTCGCATTGGGTTCAATCCCTCTTTCCCGAAGGGACTGCTTTACAACGCCGTAATAATTATTGATGCCTTTTGCATTGGTCGGGTTTACGATCTTATCCAGCTTCCTCATGTTCCCGCTCATCCGGATATAGGACTGGACTAACGCTTTATCTTTTTCTGCAATGGAACCGCTTTTTAACATTTTCCTAAGATCTTTTATGTCCGTACCATAGCCTTTTGCCGTAAGCCTGGAGCCCGTATTTTTAAACTGCTCAACGGTGACATAATTACGCCCCATCCTCTGCCTCAGAGCCTTTGCCGTTGCATTCCGGAAATCCGAATGTGCGTAGAGGGACTCAAAGAAACCGTCTTTACGGATGTTATGCAGCATTACCCTGCTGACTATAGTCGTCGACACTCCGCTCACCCTGTTGTAGGCAGTCTTTACTCCCGGTATCAGGATATATCTTCCAACAGTATTATATGCGACAGACGTTACGTACCCGGTATGAGTCTGCTTCATCTGGCTGGTAGGGAGCGCCGAAGTGAAGACTCTTTTTCCACCACGCGTCACCGTTCCAATGGCCATATGTCCTATATTATTTCCTCCCGGAGGAGCATTGAAAATGATCGTAGCCCCGGTTGCCGATGCAGCTGCACTTCTTCCACCGATACTGCCTCCTGATCCGGCAGAAGCAACGACCTTGGAACCTGCATCCGTAGTGGAACTTGCACGTGATGCGTCGGTCGTACTCCTGATATTTTCGGTATATGGCCCTTCCTCTTCCTGTCTTACACTGTCCCTGAAAGGATTGAACTCATTTGCCGGATCACTGAAAGCATCCGGGGCAGAATCCCTGTTATCCGTCCGCCCGGCCTGTTTTTCCTCCCATGCCCTCTGTGCATCACTTTCTATCTGGTTGGACTCGCTCTGGTAACGGGAATCTGTAACCGGGGAATCCGTATTTCTGAGTCCGTTTACGGGAGGTGAAGCAGCATTCCTTGAGTCCTCTGCATGTGATGCTTCCGTATTCCGGGATATATCTGCCGGATAATCCGTAGCATTCCTTGTCAAATTGGAATACGATGGCTCCACTTTCAAACCGGAAGACGGAGGAGTACTTTTTTCGGTTCCCGGAATCTGGTCCGGGGTGGACGTTAGCCCCGTATAGGAAAAATCTTCTGAAGGATCCTTATCCGGCTTCCTTGAGAACCCTTCATTCCAGCCCTGGCTGAAATCGTCCTGTCCAGATGACCCTTTTCGGATAAACGATCCGTTCTGGTCAACCTGTTTTTTCCCTGAAGGAGCTTTAGAACCTTTAGACATCCATATATCTCTCCTTTCTATGTAAAATTGATCCCTGGACCTGACAGCAAAAGCCAGAAAAGGTCGCAACAGGATCAGCAATAATATGATGAACACGGGAAAACATAAAAAAAACAAGGCACCGTAAGTGCCTTGACAGAAATCATTTTTTTGCAAAATTCAAAAGCTTTTCATGGGCGATATTGATGCCCTTCATGATACATTCATCTTCTTTCGTATTGTCGCTGTGGAACCTCTTTGCCAGGTAATGATATCGGAGCTTCAAATCCTCCGCAGTCACTTCCCCTATCTTCTTAAACCCGAACACGTATAAGGCATTCTTAAGGGAGATATGATCCGCCATCAGCATACCCCGGATCTCCTCCTCATCCGTATGGTACTCATTTTTCTGTTCTATCCCAAGTTCTTCCTCCGGTTCATTCCACGGCTCCCATTCCTCCTCAGGATCTTCACCCGTCGCATCCCTGTAAAGCCTCCGGTTCATCTTCTTTATATTTCTGGGACATATGGTATAATAAAACGGAAACAGTAAAAACTTGAGTCCCCTGAAGATATAACGGAACCCCTTTCGTATAAGATCGTATAAAAAGAATACCAGGATCTCTGCCACGACCACGACCGGAACGATCCAGTTCCTGTCACTGTTTTCATGTACAGCCCATATGCCTAAAGAGAGGAATACCAGTTCATGAAATACAATATACCTCTTTCTCCTCTTAAACAGGTTCTTGTCTATAGAATCAATGCATACATACACGATCCACAACGGAATCGATATGATGTAAAAAAGTCCAAATAATCTTTCCAAAATTCTCCCTCCTGACCTGCTATTTAAACCGCCCCCGGATACTGTTAATCGAATACAGAAGCAGCAACAGGACGGACAGTGATAAAACAAAGTAAAGGATCGTACCGAAACTCAGTATTTCACATAAAACAAAGCTTCCAACAAACACAGCAGCCGTAAAAATAAGTCTCCATATCCTTTTCCTTATGTGGAACACACAAAATGCCACGCCTGCCAGAAACACACTGATAAGAAGCGCAGCTATCGCAAACCCCTGTTCATATCCTGTCCTGCCGACATGGAACCCGAATATCCTGACCGTCCTGTCTAACGACCTGTGTATCCCTTCCATATACCAGTTCATATAACCTGTCCCGGTCTCAACTTTTTTCCACTCAGAACCGTTCATGTAATATATGATACTTTTTACCTTTGACGCATTTTCCGACGTAAGTCCCAACGCCGCAAGAAAAGGGCTGAGGTTGTCCTTATAACTCATGATATAATTCACGTTATCTAAGATCTCCCTTAATCTCAAAACATAAGAAGGAAGGTTTCTCATGATGGGTTCAAGGCAGGCAGATACTCCTGTTGCCACAAGGAGAAAAACTGTCTTATACAGCCTTCTCCTAAATATCTTTCCCAGCAGAAAACCAAGCAGTAAACATACAGCCGCCGTAAACACAGACAGAAAGAGCAGGTCTATGCCGACGCTGCGGACATCAAGAAAACTGTTATCCATTGCCTGTGTATACAGATCAAATAATCTACCTATTATCTTCATAATCCAAATCTCCAAAAGAGGGAGGGAAAACTCCCTCCCTGATACTCATACCAGACCGGACATCATGTCCACGATCTCTTTAACAGTGTCTCTCATTTTGCCATCTACATAGCCCTGTTTGACAAAATGAGGAAAATAGAATTTTGCAAGCATCTTTACAATCGTATCTACATATGCCATTTCCTGTTCACTGGCACCATTTCTGTCCACCATTTCGGAAAACCATGCCAAGGCGGTCAGCGCAGAATCAGTTGTATCTACATGATAATTAACCGGGGCACAAACAGACCTCTCCTCTTCTACATCATCCTCGTAGTCCGGTTCCTCAGGATCATCATAGCCTGCGTAATTAGCGTTGTCATATCCATCATAAGGATCTTCAATATCATTCTCTCCGAAGAAATTAGAATCGTCATAAAGAGAAACCATATCCTTGATTTCCTGCTTACGTGCAGCAGCCTGGGCTTTCTCTTCCTCTTGGCTCTTTTCTAAAACAGTCTGGGTTTTCTCTTCTCCCGGACACTGTTCCGTAGATGACTGATCTTCCTTAGGATACTGTTCTGTCTGTAACGCAGGCCGGGCTACAGGCTCTTCCGTCTGCTGTCCTGCCAGATCAACAGGAACAGATGGTTTTGGCGGTTCCGGCACATGGAATCCTGGAGCAGCAACTGGCTGTTTGGACACTCCTTCCAAAACAGGCATCTGCTGGCTGGATGCTTCCGGGACCAATCCTGAAACCTCCGGGGTATGCATCACAGGTTCAGGAACCGGAGTGTGCAGCTCAGGCTCAGAAACCGCCGGATGTCCAGGTTCTTCCTCTTTTGACGCCGCCTGAATTTCCTTTGGCTCCTCCATTACTTCCTGTGGTCCACTTTCTGATATACTCTCCTGGCTCGATCCATCATCTGAAGACTCCTGTTTTTTCTGGAATCCCTTACGGTACATATTCAGGATCTCCTTCGGTATCATCTGATGCTCATTGAAGATCTTATGCAGGGCTTTCTGTTTATCATCATCCAGATGAGAGATCATAGCCGCTACATCGACTGGGAGCAGTCTGTCCTCAACTGCATTTTTGATCCATGGAGCCGCGGATGTAGCAATGAAAGCTGTCTTATACGCCTGTCTGGTTCCGACATTAAGTTTCTCCGCCAGCCTCCGGATCAAGGCAGAACCTTTAAACTCTTCATCATTACGGCTCTTCTCCTGATATAGCATATAAAGGGTTTTCACTCCTTCAAGATAATTGCCGTCCTGATAGTTGCGGCTGCTCAGGTTCTCCTCATACATGACGATCTGCTCATCGATTGTGTTTTCAATCTGGTGTGGCTGGATAACACATGGGATCCCTTTTGAAAACCATCCATATCCTTCCTCTATCCCCTGCTTTATGGCAGCAAACCTTCTGTGACCGCCTATGATCCTGTATGTAGTCCCATTTTTTTCCGGAAGGACATCGATTGGCTGCCTTAATCCGTTTTGGCGGATACTCTCCTTTAAATAATCTATGTTGTTGATGACGGCATTGTTTAACTTGTTTTCAACAATGTTCTCCGGAAGGATGAACGTAAAACGCATCACCGCAAATTCCTTCTCTCCTGTTGACTTTTTTCTGCTCATAATGATCCTCCTTAGATTATTGATATGTGCGTCCAAGACACATGGACTTGATGTCCTGCTGTCCTTTGATATAGTTAATTCTAACACTCCCCTCCTTTCCTTCTTTCTGATACGAAAAAACAGAAACATTTTTTCAGTGTAATATGATAAAAAATATTTTTTTTAATTATCCTGCTGAAAAAAAATAGACAGCCACGTATCCCTGTTATGTGACATGACATTTGAGACGCATATGGAAAGGGAATTTCTGACCGTAAATAACATCACTTTCTTCCTTGCCCTTGATACTGCCGTATTCAGAATATTTCTGGTAAGCAGCACCCTCGGCTTTTCCGGAAGCATGACATAAACATCTTCATATTCCCCACCCTGCGACTTATGTACTGTAATGACATCTGCAGGAAGGATCTCATCCAGATCGTATTCTCCCAGGGAAACCGTTTCATCCCCAAGACTTACCGTCATGCCGTTGTGGATCTCTGTGATCACCCCTACATCTCCGTTGCAGTATCCGGCCTTATAGTTATTGCTCACAAATACAACCTTGTCCCCGGCACGGTATACATAATCATGATAGATCAGACTGTCTGCATCTGCGGGGTCTTCTAACGTCCTGTTAAGCACCTCTGTCCCTACTTTCCCCTGCTTGGTCGTACTTAGTATCTGATGTTTCATACAGTCTTCATCTTTGGGATAGTAATACAACAGGGCTCTCTTTGCAGCCTCATCAGACTCATACCGTCCGATAAAAAACTGCTCATCGGCGATCAGGTCAGGATCCCCTTCCAGGATCTTCTTACAATTCTGTACGATGGAGGACTGAGCATCCTGTCTCATGAACTGGTTCAGCGTCACCGTACAGAAGGTATTGCTGTTTAAAAGGTCTCTGAATACAGAGCCACAGCCAACGCTTTCGATCTGATCCGGATCTCCGCAGAGAATGATCTGGCATCCGTTTGGGATAGCGCGGAGAAGCAGATAGAAGATCTCCGTGTCCACCATGGACATTTCATCCACGATCAGAAGGTCGCATTCCAACTGGTCATTCTCGTTTTTTCCCAGATAGTCATTCCCATAAGGGATCAGCTTTAAAAGTGAATGGATCGTTGATGCCGGATAACCGGAAGATTCCTTCATGACCTGGGAAGCCCTTGCAGTCGGCGCACACATGCACACCTTGGCTTTCGGATTCTTCTCCTTATACAGACGAATCGCACCGCTGATGGTCGTTGTCTTTCCTGTCCCCGGCTTTCCCGGCATAAGGATCACATTGTTTTTATTCATGGACGAAAACAGGCGTCTCTGCGTGTCAAGGTAACGGAATCCCTTTTCCTTCTCCATCATCATGACATCGTTCAGAGTGATGCCAAGGTCTTTGGGGATATCCTTGATACGGTTCAGATGCTTGTAAATGTCGTATTCCTGCAGATACCTCCTTTTAAAGAACAGATAGCCATCCCTGACCATGATCTCCGGGATCGTGTTGATGACTGCAAACAGATAGACAGACGAAACGGACTTTATCCACGCAGAGTGCCTGATCAGTTCATTAAACGTGCGGATATATCCTTCAATCGTGATCCTGGTATTTCCCTTTGATTCGTTGATACGCAGTACTTCTATTGCAGCTGATTTCATCCTTGTCACAGACAGCCTGGAAAGTCCGTAATGCCTTGCCAGGAAATCCTTCTTGATGAAATCCATGCCTACCTTCTCCCCTGCCGAATACGGATCTTTTTTCAGGGCACCTATGGCATTTCCCTCATAAATTGTCTGAAGCCTGGATATCTGGCTGTATTCCAGTCCGCATGACAGCAGCTCTTCATAAGTTGACTGCGTCAGGTTGATACCCCTGAGCTTTTCCATAAGACTGTCCCTGTATACCTTGGACCTCTTGATCCCTTTAAAGAAAGCCTCTGTGTCCATGTCAAGCAGCTTCATGATATTCCCATCCAGCCTGTCCAGGAGCATGTTTGCGGTCTTTGGGGAGATCCCTTTAATGTCCTGAAGGAAAAACAGACTGCTCTCCCTGGTGTTGGAATAGACCTTTGCTGTCTGGATGTCGTAAATATATCCGTTTACCTGTATGACTTCCATTTCAAGCGGGATACCGGGAATCGCCATAGGGATGACCCCCCGGCAGAGCACCTGATGTTTATCATTACACTCTATGTCTTCCGTAACGAGGAACCAGAACATGGCATATCCGTTCCCCTCGTCCTGCGGTCTGGTCAGTCGTACCAGTTTTCCATGTATAAGCATTCAAGCCACCTCCTGGAAATTGATTTCACATATACTCTATATGACAAAACAGGTTTTGTTTTATCAGACGAAAAAACAATGCTTTGAACAGACTGAACGATGGAGCAATTCATCCGAAGACGAATACATAGAAGCCCCCTCTCAGTCCAGCCAAACGCTCATATCCTGCATCCTGAACGAAACCAGTAACGGATGGGTACTCAATCTGTTCGGGATCAATAAAGCAGATACATCACCTCTTCAGACCAAAACATCCACGAACCTCCCGGCAGTAGGTTTTAACTTTTCTGATGGATACCGGCCACAAAGCAATCCTTCCAAAGCCTGTCCGCAGCAGAAAGACACTCAGGATTTCCCGGCTCCACATCCAGTTGTATGTTTGGACTCGTTCCCACTGTTCAACTAAAGGTCATCTCTCTGCTCAGGAAAACCAGACATGCCTGTGGGATACTGCATCGCCATTGCTTACCTTCATAAAACAACCCGCTTCTATATGCTGACAAACGCAAGAGAGGTCTCATTTCTGCCACACTACAAACGACCTCCATCCATTTTCATCCGCAGCGGACTGGATATCCACTCCCATGAGAGAACCGGTTTCCTCTACAGCCATAAACAGAGACATTCCTGACCTTACGAGCAGAAGGAGTACCTGGTATGATAAATTCCTTTGTGCATGGAAAAAAGTGAATTCGAATTCACTATTTTGTATTTCAAAGTATATTATTGTGGATCAGAATCACATAAGCAACCCATCCCATATCACACTCAGATCCATTGTCTGTATAGAGATAATATCCACTCATTCATCAGTAGGACTCCATGGCTCCCTGTGCATAGCTGGAAGGATAGAACCAGAATAATCCCCCCCTGACAACCCATCTGCTGCCGGATTCAGAATCACGACTTGCCATTACCATTGAGATGGCACTCATGTTCTTTATTTAAGGACTATCAAGACAGTGAGAGAAACTGTGAACCACAACTGCTGCCATGTCTGTCGCAGGGTGAAAAAAAGTGAATTCGAATTCACTTTTTTGTATTTCAAAGTATATTATCAAAAGTCAACTCCTCTGGCTATCCTGCTGACCATCGAATTCCTTATCAATATCCGCAGCCGGAATCTTACGTACAGCCTATACCTCTCGTTGGTGACTTTAAGGACCTCACTAACTTCCGCAGCCAGTAACGTTAAACCCTGTCATATACTGCCCCCTCTGGAACATCATCTGTCGGAATCTCAAAACGGGATAGCACTCCTGACTTTGAGAACAGCACCAAAGCTTTTGCTGACAGGAATGCTGAACCCTATCTGCAGCCAAAATCTCACGTACGGCCAATACCTCTCGTTGCCGGTTTTAAGGATCGCACTGACTTCCGTAGCCAGTAGCGTAAAACTTTGCCAAGAACTCCCACTTTGGAGCATACTCCTCTGGGATCTCGAAGAGGTATAACACTCTGACATTGAGGACCGTACCAAAGTATCCAACCCTGTCCGTAGCTGTTCCTGATGGATAGGAAGAACATAGCAGCCTTGGTCTTGTGGGGATCTGCCTTTTTAAGCTGACTGACACAGCCAGAACTTTAACGATACCGGAGATTACGTACATGAGATTGATAGAACAGAATCCCATGCCTGTCATTTGTCCAGTTCGATAATGTAAAGCCTCTGTTGTTACGATGAACCATTGGCAATTGGTTACGACTGTCCCATGGTATGCGCTATTGTAGTACAGTATATTACATGATGCTCTGTACATCTATGCTCCTTAGACTCTTCTGTTGTTCCCGCGGATGATTCATCTGTGGAGTTTTGCTTCGGATAACTAGAATTACCCGAACGGAAACCACTGCTGCTCAAGAAGTCTGCCCCCGGTGCTTATCGTTTAACCTGGGACTTGCCATATCCGGATGGATCCTGATTTACGGTTTATAGCCAGTTGACTCTATCCCTGTCTTACATTCATCTGACAATGACAGAACTTCTCCTGTTGTCTGTCTCTGCATTCTAATAGTTGTAGTACATAGACGTCCCTGGAGTTCTTTTAAAGCTCAAGATACTAAAAATAACAAACATGTTCTGTAGTTGCGTTCGTCTGGCAATTCTGACTTCTCACGTTGATTTCTGACAGTTCAGCATCGCTGCCAGCCCGCCTGATTCTCCTGTCTTAGGCTTCCATACTGACAGCAGCTTCTTTGATATCCCGAGTCCATATAAACTATGTATCGTAATACCATAACGTCCCGTCAGGCTTTTAAAGCTTAAGAAACTAAAAATAACAAACATGTTCCGGCTTTGCTTTCTTCTGACAACTATTACTGTTTCTCTATTATTTTCAGACTTCTTTTTTTAATTATGTTATGAGAATAAAGGGGATTTATTGGCCGGACAGACCATTTGATATCATTAAAATCGTATTACTGCCGAAAGAAAGGCAGGTTGAAACAAATAAATTCATAATAACATACAAATCCTGTTGCAAATTACTGCTTTTGGACACGCAAATAAGACCTTTGTGTTTAAGGTCTTCTAAAATAGTAGTGAAGAACTCACGACTAAAGTCGTGAGCTCCCAACAGAGAACAAAACCTTTATGGATAGGATTACGTCCGTCTCTATCAGATTTCCTGCTTCATCTGCCCGGCGCATTACCTTTCGGTCGTGTCTTACCCAGGCTCTCTGACATGCACCCTTGTGATGCCAGTCCTACTGCGGTGCAGGCTTTATAAGTGGACTTTCACCACGGCTCCCACGCTCCCCCGAGGTACCGTTACATGGTCATCTGGCTGCTTCCTTTCCGGATGGCTGGTTTCTATGTGACCGGTTTTACCCGCTGCTTTTGTCTATGGTTATCTCCGTTTCCGGTTTACATGATGATCTGTATCCCCTCGCTCTTCAGGATGGAAAGCCCCTCTGCATGGATGTTCTTCTGGGCGTTCTCATCCCGGTCATGCCAGGTCCCGCACTGCGGGCAGGTCCATTCCCTGACCTTCAGGTCCTTGACCTTTGTGTTCTTATACCCGCAGCACCTGCATGTCTGGGAGGAAGGGAACCACCGGCTCACCTTGCGGAAGTATTTCCCTGCCTTCTCCATCTTATACTTTACAATGGTCAGGAACTGTGACCAGCCCACTGAAGCGATGGCCTTGGAAAGATGCCGGTTCTTCATCATGTTCTTCACCGCCAGGTCTTCGCAGATGAAAGCGGTGTAATTATCTGCAATGGCCCTTGCCAGCTTATGATGGAAATCCCGTCTCTGGTCAGCAGTCTTACGCTGCTCCTTTGCCACCTTCGCACGTGCCTTCTCCCAGTTCTTCGAACCCTTGTGGGTGTTGTGGTCGTACTGCTTTCTGGATAGACTCTGCTGGAACCTGCGCAGGCGCCTTGCGTGGACTTTGATCCATCTTGGGTTGGGAACAGTAAAGGTCTCTTTAGCATTTCCGAACATCCCGAACACCTTGAGCCCGAGATCAACAGAAAAGACCTCGTCTGCATGGATGACCGTCGGGAACACCGGACGGTCGATCACCGTTTCCATCTGCAGGGATACCCGATACCGGCTGTTCGTCCTGGTCACGGTGGCAGATTTTATGGATACCCCCTGAGGCTGCAGGTCTGCAAGTGTCTTCCCCTTCGGGAGTACGAACCGGACATTGCCGATCTTGGGCAGCTTCAGGTATGGCAGCCCGTCTATCATCTTTAATTCGATGTTATTGTTTGTATAGTTCGTGGTAAAGCTGTTCCCGTTCGGCTTCCTGGAGGAAGCAAAGTTTGGGAAGCCTGCCTTCCCGCTGAAAAAGTTCTGGTAGGCAGTGTCCACGTTCTGGCAGGCATTCTGGTAGACAAACTTGTCAGTCCGTTTCAGGAATTCCTTCTCTTCCTTCAGCTTTGGTAGGAACTCCTTTTTATACTGGTCTATGGAAAGGGTTTCCCTGTGCTCGTCATAATATTTGATCCGTTCAGCCAGATAATTGTTATGGACATACCGGCTGTTGCCGATGTTCTGGTTGATGCGGGAGGTCTGATCCCCGGGGATCAGTTCCAGGAGCAGGCCGTAGTTGTAGATGCATTTGCCATAAGGCTCCAGTGCCTTATTCTTGCGCTCTGTGATATTGTGTCCGCCCTTTCCCCCATGGAATACGAATACCCCGTCTACTACCTCCACTGTAACAGGGGATTTGGAAGGCTTCTTCTCCTTCTCCTCAGTAGCCTTGCCCTTACTGATGATCTTCTTGTTTGCGTTGGCCATGCCCACACCTCCTTCGTAAATCTAACTGTCCTTATTATGACAAAAAATTGGACTCATGAAAACTGACACGAGAAAACAGCAGGCATGGGGGGAGATAAAAAACCCGCCTAACTCATGACTGAAGTCACGAGAATGCGGCGGCTAATTTTCAATTACATTTCTTCGTATCAGGCAGTCCAGCAGAGTGACTTCTCAAAGAATTTTCCTCTGAACGGAATCCATCCGAACTTCTTTGCATCGTTTTTCCTGCTGATTACCGTACGCTTGGATATATGCAGCTCTTCTGCAATCTGCGCAACAGTCAATCCTTTATAAAACAGGCTTGTAACTGCCTTTGTCATTGCAGTCTTCTTGTCATCCATTTGTTTTACGTATTCTTCTTTCGGCATTTTTTTCTTTGGCACATGGAAATATTCGTCGCTTTGAAGACCAAAGACATCATTCAGTGTTTCATTTTTGATCTTATAAGTGGAATCCGCCTTAGTTTCTTTTATATACGCCTGAGGCATGATGATCCCCTGTCTGCGGAATGTCTGGTCGATCAGAAATACGATCTCGTCGTCTTCATACCCTACGTCCATGGCAAAACACCAGAACCAGTACAGGATCTTTTTCATCTGCTTCCATTCAAGATCCTTGAGATCCTTCTTCTCCCGGATCATCCTGCGGAGGGAATTTAGTCTGCGGATCGCTATGAACTGTTTTGTGGTGGAAAGGCCTTCCCGATACAGCATGTCATTGTTGATATATACTTTCAGGGCACGTCCTCTTACAGGGAACCTTTTGCCAACTTCCTCCCATATCTCTGACAGGGAGTATTTTGTTTCCATATTGTAAAGCAACTCTGTTTTTTCTTTTAATGTGCGTACGTCCTTAATACCAGGCACCATGATCCCTTTTGTCTTATAAATCGGCTTTGCACCCGGGCACAGATATGCGATTGCTTTCTCCAGCAGATGACAGCTGGACTCCATTTTCTGGCACACAGGAAACTTTAATACCCAGACATACTGGTACACTTTTCCTTTTCCGGACTCTTTGTAAAGCATGAATGTCGGCATCATGCATGGGAAGGCAAGGACAGGATCTGTCGTTTCGATCCCTACAGCCTGAATGACCACCCTGCCATCATCATCCCTTGCTTTTTCCGATATATAGGATGCTGCGTTGTCTCTTTTGATCCAGTCCTCAAAGATCTTGAACATATAGACTGCCTTGCCGACCATGACCTTCATATCATACTTGAACATCCTGGATACGGATATCAACGCATTCATGTCCTTTCGGACTCTCTTATTTGCTTTCTGTATTTCCATAAATTTTTCCAGACTGGAATCCTCATCGTCCTTCCAGCCTTTCTTTCGCATGGAAACTTCCGCTTTCTTTTTTTCCTTATTATAAAGCTCCATCTGTTTCCTCCGTAATCTCCACACTTGTATAAAGGATCTTCCTGATGCGTTTCAGCATTTTTTTCTCTTCCTCATCGATCGGCTCCGGATGATGCATGTCCAGCCACATAAAAAACGATACAAACCTGTCCGGCAGTTTCCCGTCTTCCATGACACAGACCAGGTCTTCTGATGAAGGGATATAATCAGTTGCATAGGACAGTTCCTTTAATCGTCCTTCAAACTCGTCATAATCCTTTTCCGGTATCTCCATAAAAAAAGCCTCCTTTTACGACGTTTATTTGAAGGATAAAATGAAGAATAGTTATTTTTTTGTGGTACGAAAAAACCGCCTGCC
>ENA-OPBF01000408-OPBF01000408.1-human-gut-metagenome-genome-assembly--contig:-NODE-408-length-34328-cov-13.644122_pt1 | contig 34328 bp, 26 predicted proteins | sample MGYA00241067_ERZ501450 | MGnify/ENA primary metagenome ERZ501450 (study PRJEB25962, sample SAMEA2042516) | human gut metagenome | biome: human gut; feature: human-associated habitat; material: faeces... | reverse complement strand
TATGCTGGACTCTCTCCATCTACATATCAGTCAGGGCAACTGCAAAACTGTTATGCTCACATGGAAAAGCGTGGCTCCAGATATTTGCGATATGCTCTTTTCAATGCCGCCAAATATGTTTGCCTTTGGTGTCCTACATTCTCGGCCTATCTTGAAAAGAAGCGTTCTGAGGGAAAGCATTACAATGTTGCCATCTCTCATGCTGCTAAAAAGCTGGTAAGGCTTATTTTTGCTATGCAGCGTTCTGGGAAAGCCTTCTTAGCTGATTATTAAGCGTGCGATTTTATACGGAGCGAGTATCCGACAACGGATGCTCTTGTTTGCTATACCAATTTTCACCACCTTAAAATTTCTCTCGAAAATTTTGTTTTGGGGCTTGACTTTTAATAGTTAGTCTTTGGATCAACAGGCGTACTGTCCGTTGCTGCACCCACAGCATACCACATCCAGCGGCGGATTTCCAGCCGGGAAGGTGCTCTGCCCGGTAAGCAGGAACTCGATCACACTCAGCTTCGGGATACGATAGGTGCGGCCGATTTTAAGCGCAAACAGGCGGCGGGAACGGATCAGTTCCCCAACTGTATGGCGGTTCAGACCAAACATCTCCGCAGCCTGCTGAAGGCTGACGGCATCGGGGTAACTGGGAAACATCTGGGAATAGGCATCGTTAAACTTCATAGGCACTCCTTCTGCATAAGTAGTTTAAGGTCAAAAAGTGTGTCATCCTTTGCAGCAAGGCTGCGGTCAGGTGACAATGTAAAGAGAACTGGCAGCAATTCCAGCTCTCGCATCGCAGATAGGCTTGCAGCCCATCTGCGTCAATATGATATGGGTCTCCCATATTCGCCCTCGGCACCCTAGGAGTGGGGAATCGTCCAGCAGCGGGCTTGCACCGCTTCATTGGCATTTCAGCCACCCCGTCTTCGTCATGACCGGGCTGCGAATTACAGAAGTACCTTTTGTGAAGTACCGGACGATTGAGCTATTCTGTTTTCAAAGAACAGAGTTTTATAGAAAATCTTCGGAATTTAAGGCTTCCGAAAAATTGTCCCTCTAATTGGTAGCCGATGAAAAAGGGCTTTTTGTTACCAGAAAAAGAAATTTGTTGAAAGTTCTTGAAAAATATAGTTGATGTGGCTACTCGGTTAAAATAACGTCGGTCCATGGGGCGACCGATGGAGGGTGGAACTTTGCAACAACTGCAGTGCCTGAAGTTGAAAGTGGTCTTGAAAAAAGATGCCTCTATATACGAACCTTTGAAATAGGTCATTCCATAGCATCCAAGGCGATTCTGTAACCGAATTGTAATAAGCGGACAAAAGTGAACTCCTAAAAGAAGCCTTCATAATGTCAAAAAGTGTGTTACCTGCGGATAGGTGGCAATGTAAAGAGAACTGGCAGCAATTCCAGCTCTCGCATCGCAGATAGGGTTATAATCCCGTCTGCGTCAATATGATATGGGTCTCCCATATTCGCCCTCGGCACCTTAGGAGTGGGGAATCGTCCGGCGGCGGATTCACACCGCACCATTGGCATTTCAGCAACCCCGTCTTCGTTATGACCGGGCTGCGAATTACAGAAGTACCTTTTGTGAAGTACCGGACGATTGAACTATTCTGTTTTCAAGGAGCCACTTTTTATAGAAAATCTTCGGAATTTAGGGCTTCTGAAAAATCATCCCTCTAATTGGTAGCCGACGAAAAAGGTCATTCTGCACCCACAATTTATAACCTGTAACCAAGATGTAATCTCTCGAATCGATATTCGCCAAAAAAAGAAGCCTTCATATACGAACCCAGTTGAAAGGCCAAAATACAACCACATCTTCGAAAGTTAACAAAAAAGTCACAATTGACGCTTATGAAAAAAAGAAGACTGGATTTCTCCAGCCTTCCAAAAGTATGTATCAATGGTTGTAGTTCAAGATCTTCTCAAGCATATCCGCAAACCTGACATCCTGCTCCTTCGTCCGCTTTGGGCTTCCCTTGGGGTGCTTTCCGGCACGGAGGAGCTTTTTGTTTTCATAACGCCGCAACATGAGAGCGTCTATGTTGTCGGCGGTGTATTCCAGACCGTTCTGGTTCAGCACTCGTGCGCACTTGGCAAGGCACATACTCGCCAGCCCGTAGTCCTGTGTTACGACAATATCCCCCGGTTTTACCCGGTTGACGAGAGCAAAGTCTACACTGTCAGTCCCTTTATCGAACACCAGCGTCTGCGCACCTTCTCGCTCGATTTGGTGAGCTGTGTCGCACAGGATGATGACCGGAACGCAAAACCGCTTTGCAATCTGCAAAGTCAAATCCACCACCGGGCAGCCGTCTGCATCGATCAAAATATTCATCGGCTTTCCTCCATCACCCACCGAAATGCTCTTGCGGTACGCAAATCGGCGTCTTTGAAATGCCCGCCGCTGTTCCATTCAAAGGTGCAGTCTGCCGCGCGCGCTGTAAGCTGGCTGTGCAGGGTGCGGATGTTATCGCCCACCACAGCCATGACGATGTTTTTCGTGCGCTCTTCCTTGTTGCCAAGGCTCAGATAAACGCGCTGTGCCTGTATCGGGTGCTGCTGTTCAAATTCCATCCAGCCCGGGAACCACACCGAGGGGGAGGCGGCGGCGATGCCATAAAACAGATCAGTCTGGGTGGATGCCCACAAAGCAAACAGCCCCGCCAGCGAATAGCCGCCCAGAATGATTTTGACGTTTTCCGGGAGACTGAACTGCTGCTTCAGCGTGGGAATGACCCGCTCTGTCAGAAAGCGCAGGGTGTCCATAGCATTGCCGCCAAACCCTTGCTTTCCCCACACGGCAGGAGACTTCCACGGAGAAAGTGCATCATTCCAGCTTTCAACGGGCACGGCCGCAAACAGAAAGTGGTGCGCACTCTGTGCAATAGCGGTAACCTCACTTTCCATGTTTTGCAGCTCATGTTCACCGGTCATTTGGAGCAGTAAGTATTCTGCATGGGCTTCGCCGTAAATGTGGCAAGGTCTGTTCCCGATTTGCATTGTCTGTGCAGTCACTGCGGCATCCTCCTGAAAAAATTTTGATAAGCCCAGTATAGCAACTGAAAAATCATTTTGCAATTCAAAAGGCGTTCATAGCCGTAGCAAGCAGTGTCTTCGTATATACAAAGACCATTTTTGCGTTGCAAAATGCTTGTTGGAAAATCCCAAACCCTTGAACTACATCCGATGGATGCAGGCTACGCGTTTTTTGCAAAACGCTTTTTTAGGACTCCGCAGGAGTGTGCAACCATCACGGAATCGTGATGATCGAAAGAATTTAGCTGTTGTGCGCACAACGGCACCGCTTGCTGAGATAATGAAAAAAGCTCCTAAAAATTTTTACGCAATGGGAAAATTCATTATAGCAATGCTATTGCAACACTATACTCCAAGCCGTTCTGATTCAGCACTCTGGCACACCGGGCAAGGCACATACTCGCCAGTCCGTAGTCCTGCGTCACGACAATATCTCCCGGCTTTACCCGGTTGACCAGTGCAAAGTCCACACTGTCAGCACCCTTGTCAAATACCAGCGTCTGCGCACCCTCACGCTCGATCTGGTGCGAGATGTCGCACAGGATGATGACCGGGATACTGAACTGCTTTGCAATCTGCAAAGTCAGATCAACCACGGGACAACCATCGGCATCAATCAGAATATTCATCGCATATCCTCCATCGCCCATCGAAACGCCCTTGCTGTACGCAGGTCGGCATCTTTGAAATGCCCGCCGCTGTTCCATTCAAGGGTGCAGTCTTTGCTACGTCCGGCAAGTTCATGATGCAGGGCGTGGATGTTATCTCCCACAGCGGCCATTGTCAAATTTTTTGTGCGCTCTTCCCGGTCGCCAAGGCTCAGGTAAATACGCTGTGCCTGAATGGGGTGCTGTTGCTCAAACTCCATCCATCCCGGAAACCACACAGATGGCGAAGCGGCCGCAATACCGGAAAACAGAGCTGTCTGCGTGGATGCCCACAGCGCGAACAATCCGGCCAGCGAGTAGCCGCCCAGAATGATCCGGACATTTTCCGGCAGTGCAAACTGCTGTTTCTGGGTGGGAATCGCCTGTTCTGTCAGAAAGCGTAGTGTGCCCGCCGCATTGCCGCCGAAACTTTCTTTGCCCCACACCGCAGGAGATTTCCACGGGGAAAGTTCATCGTTCCAGTTTTTCACAGGAACAGCGGCAAACAAAAACGAATGTGCCGAACCCTGCGCAATGGCTGAAATTTCATTGTCCATATGCTGTAATTCATGCTCGTCCGTCATCTGAAGCAGAAGATATTCGGCGCAGTCTGTGCCGTAAATGCGGCAGGGTCTATCTCCGATCTGAACTTGCTTTGCGGTCACGGCAACTGCCTCCTGAAAAATTTTTGATGAGTCCAGTATAACAGTTGCAAGCGGAATTGACAATTCGGACTGACACAACCGCTTTTGCAAGCAGTGCTTCGTGGTACCATTCTGGAACACCAAAGCTGTCTTGCAAGCGCTTGTTGGGCGCAGCCCAAACCCGTTGTTCTACCTCGTGCCGATGCAGACTTCGCGTTTTTGCAAAACGCTCTTTCAGCACTCCGCAGGAGTGCGCAGCCATCACGGAAGCGTGATGCTTACAGGGGTTGGGATGGCATCCCAACAAGCAGAACACGCACGGAAAATTTGCAATGCTGTATGAAATGCTGTATAGAACAAAGACATTACAACCTTCTCAAATTCCTCAAGCTGCAATGCGTGCGCTAAGTGCTCATTTCAAAAGCTGATGACCCTGACATCAAAATCTTTTGTAACGGATGGAGATCGCTTTGAGAAACAAAAAAGAGGCTACAGCTGCAGCCTCTTTTCAACGGTGTCTGAATAAGAGATCCTGTCATGATCCACCATTGAAGCATGGAGCAGCAGGAGGCTTTCGCCTGAAGTGCTCCGAACACAATAATTCTAAATGAACTATTGGAAACCTAGAAAATTCAAAGGCAATGCCAGAGATTTCCTGGGGGTGATTCAATGTTTGCAGGGAAACTTCCAGAGAAGTTTTTGCAGTGGGCTCAGAGGTCAGCAGAGCTGAACATGAGACGGTCATGAAGGAGGACGGTTATTGCTTCACCATTCACAGACTCATTATAACACAACTTGCAGGGCAAGTCAATGTGCTTTTTGCGTGGATTCTGTGTTTTTTGGACCTACTTCTGTGCTTTTCCGGGAGTCTTTCCGGGGCCCTTTTCTCTTTTTGGGGAGGCCTTTTTGACAGCCTTTTTTGGCGCTTCCGCCTTCTTTTCCAAGAGCTTGTTTTTTGCGGCTAGCATGGCGCTGTGGTAAGCGTCATAGGTGGAGCCGGGGCACTGCCACCATTCGGGGTACGGGCTGAGCTCGGACAGCAATCTCCGCTGCAGGGTGCAGAACGATGTTCCCGAAAGAGTCTGAAGGGTGAAGTGTGCACGGCCATCACCCGAGTCGACGGTTTTCAGAGCGTTTTCCGTGGCCGTTTTTTTAAAGCCGTGCCATTTCAGCGCATCGGGTTGGATCGGTGTGGGTGAGTCTGGTGGGAGAAGGCCCCACAGAGCAGCCAGGAGGCTGTAATGGACGATTTGCCGGAGGTCGATCGACTTGCCGGTTTGGTCCATGAGCAGTGCGGTGGGCAGATGATCGTCTGCGATAGAGAAAGCACAGGGCTGTGCCTTTTTTAGCTGAAAAAACACGTCGTACAGGATCCGCCGGTAAGTATAGGTGTTGTCACGGACTTCCGTCAAAAGAGCGCCAGAGGATGTGGAAGAAATGCGATCCAGGTGGCCGATCATCCGCAGGAAGCACTTCGGCGGCTTTTTTTTCTGTGCATCCAGAAGTGTTCCGGGCTCCGCAAAGGAGGCCAGTGCACGGAGAATGGTATCGGAATCTACTTTGGACGTTTCTGCCTTTGCGCTATCCACAAGGAACTGAGCGGTCAGCGTCAGTGCTAGCCGCCAGTGGAACTGAAAAAGTTCGCCTTCCAGCGTGCGGAACGTCTTAGATGGGAGAGTAAAGCTGGCATCTTCTTTCAGCTGCTCGTCGTACAGTAACGCCGCAGCCACAGCTTCCAGCGCAGGACGCTCACCGCAGCAGTTCCTGACTTTTTCTACGGACCAGCCCAGCGCAAAGGGCTCAGTGGGGATCTGACATGACAGGACGTTACCGTGGGAAAAACACAGGGTGGCTTCGTCCTGCTTACTCAGATAGGTCCGGAAATCCGGTAGATTTGCAGCCGAGGTATCGGACTTTACAGCAGCAGAAAGCTGGTCCAGGTAGCTTTTACACAGTCCCCCGATCTGCAGAAGATATTTGCCCTGCACTATTTCAAGAATCATGGGTTACGGCACCTCCTTCGGCGGCAGTGTCCAGGCGGGAAATGCTCTTGCGCAAAGCACGCCAGAAACTGATCTGCCAGTAGGGATCGGTATGCAAAGAGACATCATGCAGCCACTGTTGCGCGGTAACGGATGTTTCGCCGGTAGAAAGAACGACACGGCTATGGTCTTTGGCCTGTAGGGTCTGCAGCAGCGTTTCACCGGCGCATTCCCAGAGGAATTTCTGCTCGCTGGCCTCGGTCTTGGCCACACGGCAGAGGTAGAGCCGATCGGTTTTGTCCAGGTGTTGGAGTGCAGGGTCTGCAAAATAGGCGTCCCAATTCAGTGCCGGGTCGGCAAGGGCAAGGCAGTGTTCCAGAAGGACCTGACGGAGCGGTAGTACTTTTTCGTCCTGGGGCTGGAACAGGTGAGTCAGCTGCAGCGCGAGATGCCGCAGGTGCTTCTGGCCGTGCTCCGAGTCGAGAGGCTCCCGACGGAAGCTGCCGTCGTCTCCTTCCAGATAAAAGTGCTGCAGCGCATCAAAACAGCGGGAAGCGTCATGGGTGGACTGACCGGCGACGGGAGTCTGGGCGTCTTCTAAAAGCGTACGGATCGCGTTCTTCTGAGCATCGACCATTTCGGCGGGAGACGGCTGTGCCTGCCCGTCCAGAAGGGACTGTGCAGCCATCTGTGCCGCCAAGGCGGGGAGCAGATAACCGCCATCGGTCACGGCATCTTCGCAAAGGTCAAGGAAATCTTTGCAGACTGTCTCAGAAAACTCTGTGTCCAGTGCAGTGCAGAGCTGGGTCAGGAGTTTGGTCAGCATAGCACGGCGGTTCGGGGCAAGAAGATTGGCCAGGGTCAGGGTACGGCTGGAAAAAATCTGCAGAGCCTTTACAGCGCGCTCCGCATTCTCCACGGTCAGGTCGCCTTGCGGGATGCAGGCATGCAGAGTATCCTGTAGCATGGATGCCTTTTTGGCATAGCTGTCCGGGGAATCCCCGGGAGTGTAGTAGAACAAAAGCTGTACCATCCGGCTGGTCAGCTCTTTCTGCTGAGCGGCATTTTGCTGCCGGGCGATGGCGGTCCGGTATCCGCCGGCCAGTACCGCCAGTGCAGCCAGCAGTTTGGGCTGCAAAACTACCGTTGGGTCCGGCTTGAGCGGAAATGCAAGGGTACAGGTCTGCTCTTTGTTGTAAGCCGCGGCGCTGGCAAGGAATTTTTGCGCCTTGACTGCTTTTGGGGTCTGATCGCCGCAAAAGGCAGCATTGTGGGAGAGCTGGAGGATCTCCTGCGCAGAGCACTGCTGCAGGAGCGGTGGAACGCAGAATTTCTCCTGCAGGCTGTGCAGAACAACGAGCTCCCGTTCCAGCTCTTGCTGCCGGCGGTGCAGATAATAGGGCAGAATATTCAGCCAGCCGGGCTTTTCCAGCTTGTCCTGCAGGAAGGCGGCTGCCTGCTTCGCAGTCACCTTCCGGTCAAGCTCTGGCCGCAGATTCCGAGGATAAAACGAGAAGATGTCTGCATTCAAATTGCCGCGCTTGACCTCCCGGTTGAAATCCAGGAAAGGCATATCCTTTGTACTGCAAAATCCCTTGGGCAGGCGAACGACCCGACCGGTCTTTGCCGAGTCAATCTCCATGCCCACGGCATAGGTCATCAACCGGACAGCGTTTTCACCGGAACGGTTGGAACCGGGTGTGTAAGCCGTCCGGGCGGCGGCCAGAGAGACGGCAGCGTTGGAATACTGACCTACCTTGTTCTGACCGGTGCGGAGGAACAGCTCTGCATCGGCCTGCCGGAAACGGTGGGAATCAAACTCGAGTTCTTTTTCCTTGCACTCATCCTGCGGCGGATCCATATTGACCAGCGGCAGCTGCGGCGGAACGGAATCCAGCGCGCTGAAGTTAGCCCCGAACATTTCAGCAGCAGCGGTTTCGCTCTGGTGCAGGGCGGTAAACAGCGGCGCGACAAAGGACTTGTCGGAGATGACACGGGCGATATCACCGTCAAAGTCGGCACCGCCCAGCCGCATGGGAAGCATGGACCGTGCCGGAAGCAGGACCGTGCCGGTCAGATGCTTCAAAAGGTCATCATCCTTTTCTGCTGCCAGAGCCAGCGTCTGCTCTGACTGGCTCAGATGGGGGTTGCGGTAAAGGCTGACGACCGGACATTCGGCATCTCCGCAGCACATTTTATAGCAGGAGTCAAGTTTCAGCCCGGGCACATAAACGGTGTAGTCGGGAAGCTCGTTCGGAAAGAACGATTCCTTCCACACAGCGTGAATCGAATCCAGGGTATCGCTGCCGGGCAGCTTGGCGGGGCGGTCGGAGGCAGAAGGGGCGCTTTGGGCGGTGATGGCACAGTTGACGGCCAGCGCATTGAGAAACGCACCGGGGTCGGCAATGAGAAATCGTGTGGTACCCTCCACCCTGAGCCGCCCCCGCTGGGCAGCCTGTGCCCGGCGGGCCCGTGCGATGGCCACCTGCGCCCGGCCGTAGCTGGTGTAGATCAGCTCCGGGCAGACATCCAATGCGGCGCGGAAACAGCTGGCACCGTCGGTCTGAGTAGGCTCTTGTATGGCAGAAGCCTGTCCTTCGGTGTTGGAAGAAACAGGTTTTTTCCAGTGGAGCAGCTCAAAGCGTGCTGCGTCGCCGTCAGCGCTTTCCACGGCTGTTCTGGCCAGTGTCTGCACAGTGGGATCTGCCAGTGCAATGTTTTCTTCCTGAGAAAAGCCGGTGGTGCTGAGGATCTGGTAATTGAGCCAATCGCGAGGCTTTTCAGGGCACGGCTTGTTGGCGCGGCATACATATAGTCCGTGGCGGTGCACGGCGGCTTGAGCAAAGTAGTATTGCACCGGATCCTTGAGGCTGTCGGGCCCGTGGGAGGCGGCACACTGGAACCACCGCCATGCCTTGAACTGAGACTTGGTGAGGATGAAGTGTACATTCTCGTCAATCTTGCGGTCGATGCCGTAGATGTCCCGGAGGAAAAACGCGGAGGGGTCCGTTTTGCGGTGCAGGGAAAGGCGGTTTTCAGAAAAGACCGCATCGGCGCGCTGCAGGAACTGCAGGAAATCCACCTCCACCAGCATGCCTTTGATCATGGGCAGGCGGATCTGAAAGCTGGTGGTACCGGGTGCGTGGAGTGCGTTCCGGAGAAGCCCGGCGGCAGTCGGGCTGATGAACCCCATGCCGTTAAATGGAGTGATGGCCCGGGATTCCGATGTGGACATGTGGCCAAGCTCCTGGCCCAGGGTACCGTCCGTCTGCATCGCGGGCTGGTAGTAAACGCCGTGGGGCCACTGGGCGGAAAAGGCAAAATCTGCCCGGTTGTCCCGGCAGAAAGACTTGTAGACGTCATCGAAAACGATGGAATCGGAGACGATGACGACACTGTCCTCATTCAGCGGAATAATACCCTTTGAAGCGTCTCTCTCCGCGCTGCCGCAGGGAAAGGTGTCGGCCAGGGACTCAGCATCGCTGAGCGCCAGACCCTGATAAGCGTTCCATTTGCTCAGGAGCAGGTTGGCTTTTTCGGCCCATCCGGCCTTGGGGCAGCCGGAGTTTTTATCGGAAAGATCCAGAGAGCAGGCCGCCAGCAGCTTGTTCCGCGCGAAAAGCTCGGCCTTGGGTGTGCCTTTGTGCAGGGAGACAAAGCTGAGGATGGAGCGGCGCGACATACTGGCCGAGCGCAGAAAGGGCTGCCAGAAGATACGCTGACCGGAGACACCGGGTGCTGTGGGTTTGAGGTCCATGGCAAAGCCGTCCTGCAGGATCTTGCGGATAACGGCCTTTTTCTTCTCTGCATACAAAAATCGCTGGACATCCTGTTCACGGTTCCAGTTTATCTTGTCAGGGTCCTTTTGGGATACATCAGCCTCCAGGGTAAGAAAATGCAGCCAGAGTGCGCGGGGATTGGACGAATCGGCCGGCAGCTGAGCCAGAAGCTGGTCAATGGCAATGCTGTGGCGGCGCCGGATCCGGAACTTCAGTTCGGCCTCCGGAAGAATAAGGAGAGCACCCTCCTTGAAAGAATAACCATTTTCCAGAGCATTTGGTTTATTCGCAACCAGCCAGTTATTCCGGTCAGCAGCGGCGACCAGCTGGAAAATGAACAGCTTGCAGCATTCATAGGTGGTTGACGGTGTGGAGTGGCACGCAGGCTTCATGGCGGGAAATGCTCCTTTCTGCAGTAATTTGTAAAATCAAGTCTATTATAGCGCAGAGCCCGGCCGATTTCCATCATCCTGACAAAACAGAAAAACGGCTTATGAATAGACCCTGAGATCGTCAGAAAGGACAGGGCGAGACGCTATGCCCCAAATGCCTTATGAATAGACCCTGAGGTCAGCAAAGAAAGGAGAATGCAGAATGCTGCACTACAAGACGAAAAATGTGAACGGAAAGCGGGTGCGGGAGCCCCAGTGGCGTAAGGAGTGCTTTACGCGCTGCCGCGGCATGGTGGATGCGGTCCTTGCGAAGAACCGTTTTGTGATGGCCGAACGGATGGAAGGCGGCTACTTTGCAAAGCGTCAGCGTGAGCTGGCGGTTTTTGAAGCGGCCGTGGAAGCCTACCTGCTGGAAACAGCCGGTGAAAAGCTGCAGGACTACCGGGCAGCATGCGCTATGGGCAGCGAGGAACCGCCCAAGGCGGCAGCTGGAGCCACGCCTTCCGGCCTGACCACGGGTCAGATGCGCCGCTTCCGCCAGCAGGCGGCACAGGCCTCGGCCCGACGCGACAAGATCGCAGAGGCCCGGGTCAAGCGGGCCCGTCGGGCTGCTGAGCTGCAGGCCATGGCACAGGCGGCAGAGCAGCAGGTCATGGCGGCGCAGGCCGAGACCAACTTGGAGCTTGCCCGGTACGCCAAGGCCTCCCGCTTCCGTGTGGTGGAACGTGAGATCCCGACGGTGGAATGCACTTTTTCGGCGGAAAAGTTCCTGAAGCAGTACGACATCGAAACGAAGTAAAACAATGAAAGGAGGAAAGATTATGGGATTGTTCAACAAGAAGAAGCGGGCGGTGCAGGAGCCGGACGTTTATGCGGACTGGCCGCATCGCTACATCATCCACAATGTGGACCGGGCCGACGCAGACATGTGGACTGCAAATTGCGAATACGCAGATCCCCTGGAAGGAGGCTATGAAGAGGCGCTGAACAAGGCGCGGGAAGCGTTTGAACAGGGAGACTTCTCCCCGAAGACGGCACATCTGGTTGAAAAGTACATCCAGCTCAAGAACGAAGAACTGCGGCTCTCCCAGCTGCAGGTGAGCCGGACCCGCCGCGCCAGAGACGCAGCCCACAGCAAGGAGGACAAGCGTCTGACGGTGCAGCAGTATCAGGTGCTGCAGAATGCCCGAAAACGTGAGCTGGAACGTCTCGGAGAAGAAATCGACCGGCTGAAGAATAACAAGAAGTAACAGGAGGAATCAACGATGAAAAAGACCCGAAATATCCAGACCAAGAACAACGTCAACTTTGCGGGTGTGGACAAGGCGCGTGCCGCCCGGCTGGGCAAGGCTTCCGGTTGGCTGAAGTACGCGATTCCGGCGAGCGCCCTTGTCATCGACGCGGCCTGCGCTTCGACGATGTGCGAGAAGGCACTTGCAAATGCCAATTTCCTTATGGTCATGGCCATGACCATTACCATTCCCGCGGTCATGGACCTTGGGCCGGCAGCGGCAGCTAAGCGTTTCAACGCGGCTGCCTTGCAGGATGACCGCCGTACTGCCCGGAAGGAGCGGGTCATTGCGGTGCTGCTGCTCGTTCTGGCGATGGCAGCCTTTGCAGCTTATGCCGGACTGACCTTCTACACCATGAAGGCCACGGAGTATGCGGCAACGGTCCAGCAGGCCATCGCTCAGGAAAACGCACGGCAGCTGGGAAATGCAGTGGCGCTGCAGGACATGTCGTGGGTGAACATCGGCAACCTGGTGATGCTGTTTGTGCCCCTTCTCACGTCCCTTCTCTCGTTTCTGGTCTTTGCGCAGGCTGACATCCGTGGCGACCGCGCCCGGGAACTGGAACGTGAGCGCGAAGAACTGGAGGAAGAGTTTGAACTCGGCGAACAGTACCAGACCTACCAGAAGGAAGGCCTGATGAAGTTTGACGATGACGCGTACGATCTCCAGCAGCTGCAGAATGCCGAACAGCTTTACCGGAACCGTGCTCAGCAGACGCTCCTGAACCTCCGTTTCGAGCTTGCCCGCGAGTTCGGTGCGGAGGAGACCGAAAAGATCCTCAAGGCAGCAGGCCTGGAGGACAAGCCGCTGTCTGCAGAGGCACAGGCCCCTGCAGATGCTGCCCTGCCGGAGGAAGAGGCGGAGTTCCCGGAGCAGCCCACCTCCAAGGCTGTGAACTTCCCGCAGTAACCCCTATCCGGATCGCCGTAATTTTACATAACACATCCACAAATGACAGAAAGGAAAATTACCATGAAGAACCGTACTGTGAAGACCCTGGCCGCCGCTGCTTCCCTCTCGATGATCGCCCTGCTCACGGGCTGCAACAAGGTGCAGGCGCAGCCCTGCAACGTGGCTGTGCTTGCCCTGAACGGATCTAACAACCCGGTGCTCAGCATGGCTACTGTTCAGGATGAGCTGGAAACCGTCATCTGCAATGGCGGTACCATCAACTTTGTCCAGGCAGATTCAGATCCGGCCCGTTACCGGGTGGAGCTGAGTGCCACCAAGAAGTCGGATATCGTCAATTATACTTCTGCCTTGGAAACGCTCCAGAGCGGCTTCCAGGCGCTGAATGCAGATGATAAGGAGACGGACGTCGTGTCTGCCCTGCGTACGGCCGCACGCAGTCTGCATGCGGAAGGCAGCAGCGGTACCCTGATTGTCGCACATTCGGGCCTTTCCACTTCCGGCGTTCTCCGGTTCCAGAATCTGGAAATGACCGACGATTCGGTCATCCCGGAGCTGATCGAAATGCTGCGTCAGGAAAACCAGCTGGTGGACCTGACCTCGCTTAACATCGAATGGCACTATCTTGCCGATACGATGCCTCTCCAGAGTGCGCTGACGGAGACGGAAAAGTCGTTCCTTCGCAGCTTCTGGGCCCAGTATCTGGACGCCTGCGGTGCGGCCTCTGTGAATTTCTGTGAAGATCTGCCCGACAGCCGCACCATGGAAGGCGCTCCTTCGGTCACGGTCGTGCCCACGGGTGAGCTGAAGGCAATCGGCCAGCCGGTGCGCCTGGACAGTGCTGCGGGTGTCGCCTTTGTGGCAGACAGCGCCACCGAGGTGGTGGAGGAAGAGCGCTTCAGCGAGACGGTGAAGCAGCTGGCCAGTCAGATCCGCTCTTCCGGCTGCCGCCGTTACGTCCTGGGGGGCTCCACGGCTGACGATGGCAGTGCCCCCGAAAAGCAGCAGCAGTTTGGATTGGCTCGAGCAAAGTTTGTCAAGGAGGCCGTTGCTCAGGTCGACCCGGAAGCTGCAGAGCAGCTGGTGCCGGTGGGCCTGGGCTGTGCGAACACCAGTGTCCGTGCGGATGACGAGGAAGCGAATCGCGTGGTCTGGTTCGTTGAAGCGACCTCTGACCTCGGCCAGGAGCTTCTGGCCGTTGGTATTCAGTAACAAAAGATAAGGGAACAGAAAGGAGCTTCTTATGGCACGCAGCATGTTCAGCAGTCTGGGACCGAACACTACCTATACGCACCCGTCCTCCCATGGTGAGTACCATACCGATGAATACGGTCGTGTGGCCAAGTTCTCGGCAGACCCGCGGATCACGAGCAAGGAAGAACGTGAGCGCAACACCGAAAATCAGCGTACTCTGGAGGGCAAGGGCCCGGGCTATGAGCATGCCGGGCACCTGGTGGCTGACCGACATGGCGGCTCTGGAGAAAAGTTCAATATCGTCCCCATGCAGGAAGCAGTGGACAGCCGTGACTACGCCGCCTTCGAGAAGGAAACGGACGGCATTCTTCAGAGCGGCTACAACGTCCACTACAATGGCGAGATCTGCTACAGCGGGGCTGAGACGGTTGAAGGTGTCAACCGTTCCGAGGCTATCATGGTGGAACGCCAGACCATTGACCCAGAAAGCGGAGCCGTTGTTGACCGGGAGTATACGAGCTTTACCAATATGAACATGGCAGAGTTTGAAAACGTTGGAAACCGCGAGAGCGAGGAACTGATGGCGGAGTTCTCCAATCCGAACGCAGTCGCGTATGATGAGGAGGCTGATCTGATCCTAGATGAAGCCACCGGTGCGGTGATCAGCGGCCCGGCCGAGACCGATGCGGTGGAAGAGGCTTCCGTTGACGGCGAAGCACAAAGCGAATCTGCTGCGGAGACCGATACGGATTCGCTTTCGCTGTAATGATATTGATCTTATGAATAGACCCTGCCGATCTCTCGGCAGGGTGGTTTTTTGAGACCAGAAAGGAACGTTGTTATGAAAAAATCTCTCGTTCGTGTGCAGGGGGTGGAAGGCACCTTTGTGCATCATAATCCCCTGCCCGCCCGTTCGGGCAAGAGCTGTGCGGTGCTCCCTGTGATGTGCTGCGGACAGCGCGGCCGTCTGGAACTGGCAGAAGGCACCCTGGATAAAGGAATCCTCCTGATGGGACGGCCCGGCATTGGCAAAAGCACCCTCATCGAATCGCTGCTGCGCCAGCTGGATCGGCAGATGACCGAGCAAGATGTGCTGCTGGTGCTGGACCCTAAAGGCGAATTTTATGAGGGCATTGGCCAGGAGGGAGATGTGCGTCTCGGCGTTGGCACAAACCGTGCACCCAACGTCCGCTGGAGTATGTTCAAGGATATTTCGGCCGGTGTACGCACCGAAGGGGAATTGCGCCAGCGCTGCGCCATGGTGGCACGGAATTGCCTTGTTACGAAGGAAAATACAACACAACCCTTCTTTACGGAAGCTCCGCGCGCTGCAGCAGAAAATCTCCTTTATCTGGCACTGCACTGCCCTGCCATTCTGCCGGATGGACGGCTGTGCAATGAGGGCTTTGTTGCTTTGGTGGAAAGCGGCCGATACAACAACGCCATTGCCGCTGCCGCGGCCCATGGTATGCCGGAGGTGAGCGGTACCTTGATGGAGCTGCTTGGCAAAGATGGGGTGACCAACCCTACACAGCTTTCCGTCCGCATGGAATTGAAGGTGAGCGTGACAGCGAGCCTCAAGCATTTTAACCGCAGCGCACCGCGCAGCGCACCTCTCTTCTCTGCTGTCCAGGCGGTCCGTCAGCGCGGCGGAAAACGCATTTTCCTGCAGTATGATCTTTCTGCAGGCGGCACGGCTGTAGCGGCTACGGCCAGTATTCTGGACCTTGTGGTCCAGAGTGCCTTTGAACAGACGGATGGGCGGGTGATCCTTGTCCTGGACGAAATGGTGCAGCTTGGAAACGCATTCCGCGAAACACTGGCAAAGGCCAGTGCGGTGGGCAGAAGCTACCATCTTGCTCTGATTGCCGGCGTCCAGTCACTTGCCCAGATGGAAGAGGTATACACGGCGGATTCGGCCAAGGCGCTGATGAATAACTTTCAGACGCAGTTCCATTACCGCACGGCGGATCCGGATTCGGAAGAGTACCTGCGCAAGCAGTGCGGAGACATCGTGGTGCAGCGCAGCCGCCTTGTATCGGGCATCACAGTCCACCGCGGCGCAATGGAAAGAACGCCCGCTCTTACGGACGAGACCATTGCCGCCATGGACGTGGGCGACTGCGTCCTGCTGCAGACCGGTGCAAAGCCCTGTCTGGTGCATTTTGAACGATAGATGAAAAGGAGAAGCTTATGAAAAAAATGACGCGCTTTTTGAATGCGCTGTTTTTGCCCAAGGCTACGTTTCAGGCTCTGTATACGGCAGGGCAGCCGCCGGTCCCGGCCCGACAGTGCGGCCAGCTTCTGCCTGCAACAAAGGCCTGGCAGACCACGCACTGTATCGTCAGCGGCGGGACGGAACAGGAACGGGCCAGTGTGCTGCGCAGTGCATTGGCAAACGACACGACTCCGGCGGTAGTGCTGACGATCCATCATGGTCTTGCTGGAATGCTGGGCTGCCGTACTGCAGAGGCGGACCCCCTGGCTGGAAAAACTGTCACAGAGGCAGCCGCCTTGCTGCAGGACGCTGCCGACCAGCTGGGATATGCCACTGCGGAATGGGCCTTCCAGCTTTCCTACACGCTGGAAACGCTGCAGGAGCTGTACGGCCGGATCACGCTTTCGGATTTTGTCAGTACAGGCAGTAAAGCACTCAGTGTGCAGGCCTTTGAGGCGGGTGATGACGGTGCCGCCGAGGCACAGTGCACCAGCGCTGCGCGGGAATTGGAGCGTTTCCGGCTGGCATTGGCTCGCTGTACTCCGAAGCAGGGCAGCAGTGCGGCTCAGCTGCTGAAAGCTGCTCCAATGACTGTCCTTCCGGTCCGAAATGCCGCACAGGCCGCCCTGCTGCTGCAGGATGTGTTGGATGCGGCACAGCAGCGCATCTGGAATAACGACCAGAAGACCCTGCTTGTGCTGGATCTCGGCGGAGCGCTGAATCGCCGCCAGCTGGAACTGCTGCATGATCAGGGCGTGTCCAGCATTGTACTGGACGAGGATCTGCCGTCCCGCGCAGAACTCTTTCAGGTGGCGGCCCGCGGCCTGACGGCGGGGGTCTTCTTTGCGCATCAGGCAGGTGCGCAGGCTTTGTCGGACTTTGCAGGCCGGTGCAAGAAGGCTCAGATCACCACCACGACCGGCGACAGCTGCTCTGAAAGTGAGTGGGGCGGCGGCCCGTTCGGTCTGCTGGGCAACCGCACGACAACATTCTCGACCTCCACGGCTTCGGTGCTCGTGGACGAACCGCTGATTCGCCCGCAGAGCATCCGCTCGCTGAAGGAGGGAACGTTCTATTATTACGAGGGCGGCCGCTTCCGCTGCTGCCAGTTCTGATTTGAAAAACAGGAGGAATTTCATTATGATGCGCTATCGCTTTCGGGTTCGTCTCATCGTTACGCTGGTGTTGACCGCCCTCATCAGCGCTTACCTTGCCTTCAGCGGGGTCGGCAACGGTCTGTATGTGTGGGTGCTTCTGGTTGGCCTTGCCTATTCCCTGCGCTGGCTGGCGAAGAACGCTGGTGAGCTTCTGCGGTCAGCGGCATCCTATGCCTTTCTGTCGATCCTCAGCGGGTCGCTGATGGCCTTTCTGATCGTGGTGGTGGTGCTCATTTTTGCAGCTGCTTACATGGTTTTGGCCGCCAGCATCGGCGGCTATATCGCACTGGTTCGGGAGTATTTTGAGGCAAAGGCCTACGATCAGCTCAATCCGTGACAGATGCAACAGAACGGGACTTGAAAAAAACTATCGTTTATGGTTTTATATACTTATCATGAGGAACTGACAGCTTTGGAAAAGGAGGAGATCTGATGATTGAACAAACAACGTTTTACTTGTCTGTTGGCAGACCTGTACATGCAGAGCTTCTGGACGGCCGGATGCTGGCCGGCCGCCTGGTGCTGTGCGGACAACAGACTGTGATGATCGGCACCGAGGAAATCCGTTGCGAGGACATTGCGGACCTTCGTGCAGCAGCGGTACTGGTGGCCTATCATGCCGCACCCGAGAATGGTGAACTGGCTCTGCCGGACGGCGCGCTGATCCGGTTTCAGAAAGCAGATTTGGAACAGCCAGAACGGGACTTCCCCTATATCCGCTTTTCTAATTATGACTGCAAGATTAGCGGGCACTTGTATCTGGATGAGTCGAATTCGGATGGGGCGCGGCTCAGTATGCGAGACCTCCGTGTGGAACAGGCTGTGCGCAGCCTGGATTGTGCTGAGTTGCGCAACAGAGCCTGGCTCTATGAGGTTAAAGACCGGGCGCTTCTGCTGCCGGCAAAGCTGCAGAACGGCATCGGTGCAGACCAGGCTCAGCTGCTGGACAACCGAGGCACAAACATCAGTCTGCAGCGTGAGGAAATCGACAACATCCGTTACCTTCCGCAAGCCGGAGACTACATTCGGCTGTCGGACGAGAGCCGGACGACGGAGGGCGTTGTGCTCTCGTTGAACGAAACGCTGCAGGACGGGATTTCCTACCTGGACAGTGCAAATCTGCTCATGGATGATGGCACTGTCTGCACGGTGCCATTGACAAAAGCCACCGAGCTTCTCTGGAAGGGCAAGGTCATCGCAAGCGCTCAGGGCGGCAAGAGCGTTGTTCTTCCGGAATTTAATACGCTGCGTTTTGATTTCTCAACAGAGAGCATGGCCGAAGATACCGAGTTTGACTATGTGCGGGAGCACAGCTCGGTCTGGTGCAAACTTTCCGTCAGCCGCCGCAAACAAATTGCCATGGAGATTCAACAGGAGCAGGAGATCTTTGTGGGTTACGGCATTATTATCAACCAGTTCAGCACAGGCAGTGTTGGTTTTATAGGCCCTGAATTTATGACCAATGCGTACGCGGCGGTGCTCCATCGCACCAAGCCGAGAGGAAACGTCGCGTTCCGGAAGTCGGAGCTGGAAGTGGAGGTGGAACCCAACTCTATTGCAATCGTCAAGTATAAGACCACCGTTGACCCCGACACAGTGCCGAAGGGAGAACCGGCACCAATGGCCAACAAGGTTACGGTTCTGAAAAAGCACAAATTGGAAGAGTACAGCCGCGTTCTGGTGGACTCCAGGGGCGAAGTGTCCGAGACCGTGCTCTCCTCCGAGATGGTGTCTCTTTCCCTCATGAACATGGAAGGCGGCGACACGGAGGCCGGAACGGCCGGCCTGCTGAAGCTGGTAGGAGCGCCGGTCCAGTCGGGTCAGCTGCTTGGCTGCAACCTGGTGGCCGATGCGGCAGTGTTCCGTCTGGAAAATGGCGAAACCCGAACGATCTCCGGCAAAGAACTGGAGTCGTTCCGTGCCTTTGGCCGGGTCAGTAATTATGGGAACGGCTACGGTTATCTGAATGGAAACTGCTTTTTTCATATAAATGACTGCTCTCAGGCCGTGAGCCAGTGCCTCAATTTTCTTTCGGAGGGTCAGAAACCGCTGCTGAGTTATGCCTTAAAGGTAACCCGCACAAGAGACGGGGAGCAGCGGGTCAACGCTGTGGATGTCCAGATCGTGGCACGGGATGTCAGAAAAGGGTATCTTGTCCTTTTCCGCCCGGACGAGGCGGAGGTCGAACTGGACAGCATAAAGTTTGATCAGGAGGCGGCTTTCCGCCTCCCGCAGCGCAAGAAGCTGATGCCTTGTGATGTAGCACTGGTGGAGGATCTGAATTTTTATAACAATGACCGGAGCAAGCGTCTGACCTACCCGGTGGAATACTGGGTCGTGGAAGAAGTCGGCATGACCACGTCGATGATCCATTTGGCGGATGCCCCGGAAAAGGTGGAGGAGATCCCGCTGCTGGGGTATCTGAGCTGGGGAATTCCGCAGCGGTACAGTTTCATTTATCGCCCCGAGCAGATGGACTGGGACAAAGGTGAAGCGTATGAGGATGAGAAGAAAAACGGATTGTATCTTCCGCTTGAGAACCAGGATGTCTCGCTTTCGTTTGAAAGAGGGACGCAATATGCAGTGATCTACACGGTCAGCACCAATGTGTTCGGAAAAAGGATCCCCCGGGTCAGCCGTGTCCTCTGGCAAGGCAGGCTCGGTGACCTTGCCCCGAAGCCTGAAGCACCGAAGCGTCCGGTGCAGGTTATGGAAAAGCTGAAGGAGGAAACAGAGGATCTTTCCAGTATCTATAATCTGAACGAGGGTGAGCGGTTCGGAATCCTGTGCAACAAAGGAAACAAATACGGAAAAATTGCGTTCCACTATGAACAGGGCTACCAGGCCTCCGAAGAGCAACTGCCGATCCTTTTCTTCTCGGACAAGGTCCGGATCACATATGATGCCAGCGGTGTCGATGTGAACGGAAAATTGAACACAAAACAGTATGCGTACATCGTGTCCTGCATTCCGGAAGGTACTACGATCAACACGAGTACTGGAAAGGCGCATCCGACGCTCCGGGAGAATTCCGAACTCCGTGTGCTGCGCCAGTGTGATCACAGGACCATAAAAGTCCTTGATATCAAGGGAGCCAAGCTGACGAAGAAGGTGGTCGAGCGGGAAGAACCCGACCGGAACCTACTCAGTGAAATGCCGCTGCCTATCCCCGGCGAGAGCCTGCTGCTGGAGCAGAAACAAGACGGAAAAGAATCCACATACCGTCTGTGTGCCACCGACGGCGAAACATTGTTTGCCTCCGATGATCGCGAAGAGCTGGGCAGCGTGACCGACAACCTTGATCGGATTTGGAGGTTTGGCTGCATTACAAACTATACTGCCGGGAACACAGTTGGCACGATAAACGGGAAGTATCAGTTCTCGGCGGCGGATATGGAGTCAAAGCTGCAGAGAATTGCAGACAGTCGGATTGGCGGCTGGTGGCAGCTGGGCCTGCTCTGTGTGTTCCGCATGGACCGGACCCAGAAAATTGTGGCGGTTGCAAGAGCCAGAGACTGCCGCACCTTCCTGCCCTGGGAAAAGGCACTGGTGCGTGAGGTGCTGCCGCAGAAGAGCCGGATCGTGGTGGAGGCAGAGCGGGATCAGGCAATGAGCTGCTTCCGCAACACCGACAACCCGGATGATCAGTACATCAGCGCGGCTATGAAGCGTGAAAATGGGCTGAAGGACAGCACTGTCTGGGTGCGGCGTGCCTCTATGTGTTGGTGGGATGACGACGCGGCAGAGGCGCGGCTGCGCTCTGAGGCGTTTGAGATGCGGGCCGAGGAGCAGAATGTGACCATCCGGGAGCAGTTCCTGGAGGGTGGAACAAGTACTTATGCGGCTGAATATCAGACGAGCCGCTATACGCTGAACCAACCGGAACGGTTCAAGGACGATCGCGACAAGGAATGCCGTATCCGCTGGCTGCGTTCTGCGGAGGATCCAACCTGGCTGGACGCCCAGCTGCTGAATAAAGTGCGGCAGAAAAACTGTAATGTGGATAGTCCCTATGCGGCTGCAGTGGACAAAACGCTGACGGGTGGATCGCCCATCTACCAGGACCGCCCGGAGCGTAAGGAGCTGTGGGAGCGTCTGACCCGGCAGACCGAGGATGAAAACCGAGAATTTGCCCCGGGGCGGTGCGCCGTTGTGTGGGGGACCCGCAGAGCGGGAAAAACCACCATGATAAACCAGATCATCAACCAGGTGAAAGCTGATAAACAGCTCTGCAGCCGGACGATCATTGTCAACATTGGCACGTTCCTGAATGATGTGGGCGGTGTGAAAGCGCTTGAAAACGGGAGATGGGAGAGAAATCTGTTCATGAGGATCCTGCGCGGCATCGACGATGCAGCTGAAGGCTCGGCGGATCTGGCCGATTTTCTGGACAACAATGGTCTGAATACGGAGCTTTCTTGGAGCAAGGACCTGCGGACTGATTTTGACAACTTTATGTATCGGTTCAACCAGTGCAATACCGGGAAAAAGCCCTATCGGATCGTTCTGTTCGTTGACGAGTTTACCGGCTTTGCCAACACCCTTTATCTGAAATTCCAGGCGGCCAAAAAAGAGGGAAAGCCGGAACGGGCTAACAGCTGGAAACGGCAGATGGACTTTATCCGTTTCCTCAGTGAAAGGGGCGTTGTACAGATCCTGGTGGGACATGACACAATGATGCAGGCCATGGAAAAGTTGGACGCAGTGAACCTGAATATCCAGTCGGCCAAAAAGATCCAGGTGTCGAGCCTCCCGCCGGATGCGGCGCGTGAGCTGATCCGGGCACCCATGAAAAAGGCATTCGGGCTGGATCCGTATGATTCGGACGAGGGGCAGCGTGTGGTGGAACAGATCCAGGATCTGACCGGCTGCTTCCCGGATCTGCTCATCAAGCTGTGCAATGAAATGGCGGAGTTTTATGAGGCCAGCGGCCCGACGTATTTACAGCTCCGGGAAAGTGACCTGAAAAAAGTGGTGCGGCAATACATTGAGAAAAAGCAGCTGAATTGGGGCTCGTTCGACTACCTCACGGAGGATGACGGCGACAATCTCCGCGGTGACAATGGCGCGGATACCTCGATCTATCTGAAAACCCTTGCAGAAGCGACGGTTGACGAGCACCCCGATGCTCGTGCTATCCCGACCCGGATCGCCAATGATAAACTGTTTGAGGCGATGGGCAAGGAGGCCGCTGAGGAGGCAATGGACAAGCTCAGCCGCCGCGACATCCTGTACTGGTTTACCGACCAGGAAGGGAGCAAAGTGAAGATCACTTTTGGCCTGTATCTTGAAGTGGCAAAAAATATGAAGGGTTAAATGCGTATGTTTGATTTTACGAGACCGGATCCGAACTATTACTGCGAGAAGGAAGAACCATTCATCGGGCGGGAGCGTCTGCTGAGAGATTTCTGGCAGGAAATCTTCTCCCCGGAGGAAAAAAGAAACAGTCTCTCGCTCTGCGGCCCCCACGGTGTTGGCAAATCAGCGCTGTTGCGGCAGCTGCGGACGGCGCTGGAACAAACCGGCAAGGAGGAGGAAAAGAACACCTACTTCCTCTTTTACGACATGCCGACGAACCCGGAAGACGCGGATGTGAAGTTTGCAAAGCGGATCCTTGTGCAGCTGGAGGAAAAGCTGCCGATGGAAAAGCTCCAGCGCAGAGCAGAAGAACTTGGCCTGAATAGCGATCCGACAAAAAAACACACGGCGCTCTACGAGATCCAGAAGGCATACGATTTTCTGGACAAGGACCTGTGGACCGACACGAACTTGAGAGATGATGTGGTCCAGTATATCGGGGGAGGGCTTATTTTCCTCAAGTATAAGAAGCTGGGCATCCACTTTGTGCTGGTGGTGGAGGAGTTTGACCGTGCCCCCATCGCATTCCCTAAAAATGAAATTTTCCAGCATCTGTATGGTCTTTCCCACAAAGGAAGCAATTGGGCTGAACTGAACATGAATGTCCTCCTTGTGTCCCGCCAGGCAGCCGGAAAAATCGGCATGGGCAGGCTGGCCGGAGGCTCTTCCTTTGCAGATGCTTACCATTCAACGGTGATCAGCGGTTTCAACAACCGTGAGCTGGAAGAATATTTTAAAAGCTATGAGCCTCTCCCCTGCGGTGTCCCGGACGAAGAAAAGCGGAAGCAGATCCTCTACCTCTGCGGCCGGCACCCTGCGCTTCTGATGGACATGCGGCGCGAATCTATGAATATCCCGACTGTCAGCTGGGATGTGGACCGGGTCTGGCAGTCCAACACCCGGCTGTTCCACGACCGGTTTGCCACCATGTGCAGACAGCTGGAAACAGAGCACTGCAGCGATCAACCGGAGCAGAACCTTATGCAGTGCTTCCTGCGGACCTTTGTATATCAGGGCATGCAGCTTATCAGCGGAGAGGAAGCGTGCAAGAACGACAAGAAAGAGTTGGAAAATGCGGGATATGTCACCTCCCCTGCGTCAGCTAAGACGGGCGGGGAAGAATTTCTGCCCAGCATCTTTGTGCTGTGTGGACTGCGGTCTTCTAAAGAGGAAACGATGGCTCCGGAACCCATCTCTCCTGCTTTTGTGGACTATGTGCGCAGCTATTACCTCCCGCACGACAGGGATTCGGTGGTAGAGCAGCTACTGCTGACCGAACGGAAGGTCCGTGCGCTGATCCGCAGCCGGATGCAGGAGGCTTACGGCGACCGCTGGGAGAGCGTGGTGGCCGGAGAAGTAGATAATTGCAAAATGCGCTATCAGTTTGCGGAGAACACCAATCGCTTTACCGCACGATATGGTGCGGGCAGTGTCGGGCTGTTGGACACCCTGTCCTTCGTGGACTACTGTGCGATTATCACGAAAGAGGTCAGAATCTTTGGCAGCGGTTATCGGGGCTGGGACGAAGACTGGAATATCCTCAAAAAGATGCGCGACATCAATGCCCACAATAACAACGGCGTGCTGAACCGTTATACAGTGCAGAATCTGAGGGAAGCCTGTGAGCACTTTGACAATTGGATGGAAGAGGTGAGCCATCGGCCGATGCCGGAGGAACAACCTGCAGAGAAACCGATGGTGGACGAACGCCCGAAAAAAGTGAGCGAGGTGGTGCCCGACGGTGAGAGTAAAAGCACGAAGGGAAATACGGTCTACAACTATAAGCTCCTCTACCGGCAGGAAGAAAATGACTGCGAGCTGCAGGTGAAAGTGGCCCTCAACGGGACGGTCTGGGGCATCTACCCGAAAGATGGCAAATGGCCGGATGGGATGGATGAGCTGGAAAAAACCGCGAAAAAAGAGCAGATCCTTGCGGCACATACCCGGCGGATGCGGGCAACTGAAACGAATTAAAAAAGGCCGGTGTTCTCCGGCCCGCGCAAAAAGCGGGCGGAGGACATCGGCTTTCTTTGTTGGAGAGCAAGGGCGTTTTGCGGGCAGCAGGAAATGGATCAGAGAAATTTCTTTTCCACATCCAGACGGTTGTTCATCTCAGAAATATTGTTTCGGCCGCCCCTTACGTCACTCGGCGTTTTGGGGTAAGTAAACTGGTACCGGTGATCGCCGCAAAAAATGAGCTTATAATGCGGGCCGTCCTCCAGAATCTCAAAACCAGCCTGTCGGAGCAGAGACTTTTTGGTGCTGTTCAGACGTCCGCCGTCGAAAAACACTTCCCGGATCATCTGGAGAAGTTGGTGACATTGTCCGGTGGACGGATTGGCGGCAAGCAGGGACTGCACCAGAACGGCCGCTCTGGAGGCAGGGGCCAGCCTGGGCAAAACCTGTGAAAGGACGCTGCTCAGCAGATCGGTGGCCTCACCGGGGTAGAGCTCGGATTCTGTGCCCCGCTTGAGAAGTCCGCTGCCGCCTGCTTTGGAAAGCTGCATCTGCAGCTGGTCCCGTTGTGCAGTCATGGTAAGCAGCCGACTGTTCAGCAGCTGGATCTGCTCCCGGAGCTGTGCATTCTCCCGGTCAAAATTTTCGATGTACAAATTCAGATCCTTCTGGCTCTGAGCGTCCTGCTCCATCCATTCCCGCATCTGCTGACGGGCCTGCAGAGTCTGGATCTGGTTCCAGTTATAGTGCAGTGCACCGGCCTGGTTGATAAGGGTACACCGCACGGTATTTACGATTTCCTGGAGAAGCGTCTCCGTGCTGGAGTAGAAGTCTGGGATAAAACGCTGATACCGGGCGGAACCAGGAAAATACAGCCCGATGTATCCACCATAAACATTGTTCCCCTGCGTGTCGCGCTGTAGCCGCTGTGCAGTACGGTAGGAGTCCTCCTGAATGACATGCGCCATGCCACTGAGCCGCTGAGCCAGAACCGTGGACGGAATGTTGAGCGCATTGTTCGAGCCGCGACTGATGTAGACGACAGGCATGGTGTTCGGGTAGGTGCCGTTCATGATGGCGGCACACATGGGGTAAAGTGCCTCGTTGAGTGGAATGGGCGTGTCGGTAACGGGCAGCATATGGTCGGTACCGCACAGCCCCTGTTCTACGGCCATCCGTACCAGGTAAGGCTTGCGAACGACCGGCAAATCGGCCCCGAAATCGGTCCGGTCGCATTCCAGCTGGATCAGCAGCGTCTTTTCGGCATCCTGCTCCAGAAAGATCACGTCATTGTGCCATAAAACGGTACGGTTTGTGTATTCCAGGCGGAATGCCGAAAGTGCACAGGTTTCATCGGTGTAATTCCGGATGGAAATATTGAGCGTGTCATTGGCGTAATCGGCATCATTTAAAGAGACAGGATCATAATGCAAGTCATGCACATCGTAATGCGGGCTGCCAGAAATCCAGTCCAGACAGAGCTGAAGAATTTGCTGACGCGTGATGGAATCATTCAGAGGAAGACGTGTGCTGAACACCAACATAAAAGCTACTCCTTTTGATGATTGATACATACATTATACATCACTACGTCGGGAGTGGACAAGGGCTATTCTTACTGTCTTTCTGAACTTCACTCATTTATTAAACAGTATGGCATCCTATTTGGAAAGTGAAAGTATATGAGCAAAAGATAACGGAGTAGGACTTAAAATCTAAAAAATAAATTTAGCCTAAAAAAGCTGAGTTTTACTGGAGCGACCAGAACATACGGTGCGGCCTTGTACAGTACAGTTGCAGGGATGGTGCAAGGACTACTGCGAAGAACTCTCAGGGCGGGTGGAAGTTCCTGACCCAGACGACGATGACTGATCTCGAATGAACAAGGCCCACAGATTGGAGAATTACTCCAATCTGTGGGCCTTGCTATATCCATCAACTGATACGAATTGGTATCAACCGACTTCTGATATTCAGCCATAATTCTTCTTGCCCTGCCGCGGGTAGTGTCCTCAGAGCTCTCATCTTCGCTGAAGCGCAGCCAGAAAGGATCTTCCATCAGGCAGGCATTGGTGCGCTTGACAATTTCCCATGCGTTGTAGTCGGGCAGCCCCATCATCTCCAGAATTTCTTTGCAGTCCATCCGATTTCGGGGAAAGATGCGCTTTTTGGCCCAGGCGACCACATCGACCAGCGGCACCTTACGGCTGTTTCCGATAAAGAGGTTCAAGGGCAGGTTATACTGCGGCACACCCTTATTGGCGCAGAGATACTGCCCATCTTCGCTCAGATGAGCGATTTCCCGCTCGTCGAACATCAGCTTCAGGGAAGCCATATTTATACGCTCCTTAATAATTCTTTCTTCATGTGTGGAATCGCCCCGTACCGGCCTTGTAGGTAGCCTTTGGCGATGTTCTCGCCTTTCCGCGGGGAGAATTCCGTTAAAGCATAAACATCGGTCTGCATGGTTCTCTCATCTTTCTCTGCAAACCAGATCTGGTCACGGCGCAGCAACGTCAGATCGAGAAGGCTGGTATCGTGCGTGGTGAAGATAAGCTGTGCATGGTTTGTGTTGATGGTGCTATCCTGCACCATCTCGATCAGATGCCGGGTCAAAAGCGGGTGCATACTGGATTCGATCTCGTCCACGACCAGCACAGCCCCGGATTCCAGAGCGGTCAGCCACATCCCGATGCGGGAGAAGAACCGCTGTGTGCCGACCGATTCCAGCCCCAGAGGAAGCCAGAATCCCTTGGAAGCACCGTCCCCGGAATCCAGTGTGTGCAGGGCAGAGATGATCGGTTCGTCCTTGGAGCCGGTAATGCGGATGTCTTTGATGCCGAGGTCTGCATACAGCGTTTCATGCAGGATACGGCTCTTTTCGGAGCCGCCCTGCCGGATAGCAGACAAGGTGGCATCCAGCCGCATTTCGGTTCCCATGAAACCGGTCAGCTTTTCAAAAAACCACAGATAGGCCTTTTCGGTCTGGGGGCAGTTCCATTCGTTGGAGCTGGACAGGTAAAGCCGGTTTTCTGCGGTGCGTCCGGCAAGGGTAAACTGCTCCTGAATATTCTCGCGGAACTGATAACCATTGCCTTCTCTGGAAAAAATCAGAGCCTCCCGACCATTGGGCCAGTGATAGAGATATTCGGTTAGGATTTTGGCTTTATCGAAAGAGAATCCGTAGGCATACTTAATGCCGTTGTAGAAGTAGATGACCTCAAAACTGGTGGGCTGCGGAGGCTGTTCTGTAAAGGCAAACGGTTCCTGCGGCAGAGCTTCGCCTTTGAGCAGCTTGGCATGCCGTCCGCAGACCATCTCACGCATGAGCAGGAGTGCATGGAGGACGTTGCTCTTTCCGGCCGCATTTGCGCCGTACAGTGCAAGGACGGGCACGAGCTGCTTTTTGTCGTCCGGTGAAATCAGGCAGTCGGACAGACTTTTATCTGTGGAAGCCTTCATGCTGATGATGGCGGTATCCCTGATAGAACGGTGGTTTGTAACGGAAAATTGAAGCAGCATCGCAAAACCTCCCAAGTGATTTCTGAATTCAGTATACTCCATTCTTGGCAGAAAATCAAATTTTAATATTGATATTTGCGAAAAACATTCAAAATCAAGACGTAAAATCTGGTCTGGGCGTTTTTGATGCTGAAACAGAAACATGAAAAATAGTTGAAATCACTCTGCATACACGATCTCCCTCACCACCACCTCTTCAGCCTGCGCTTTCAGCCCGTTCATGTGCGCCACCCAGAGAAGCTGTGCGTGCGCTTTGTCTGGCGCAGGGTAGTTGTCTAACAGAGCGTTCATCGTGCGTTCCAGCCACGCGCAGGCCGTTTTCTGGACATCCTGCAAATGTGGCCAGAGCGTACCGTTCAGCAGCATCTGGTTGTACAGCACGGGGCGCTGATTTTTGAGATAGGCCAGCCGCATCCGACTATACTTGCCCAGCGGTTCGGCATCATCGGTCTGCGACAGGATGAGCAGGGGCAGCTGATACTCCCCGACCTGGGCGTAATGGATCTCAGTGCGGACGGCATTCGTGCTCTTCATGGAAATTCTCCTTTGTATTTTCAACGTGTGTTGTGGTCTTTGTGGAAAACGGTGTTCACTTCTTCCGGCTCTGCGCGGTCAGCCAGTTGCCCTGCGCCTTATAGTAGTACTCCATTGTGGTGGGTGCGTTCAGGATGGTGGTGCGCAGATAGGCCATGGTGTTCTTGATGGGCTGGGTGGTGTTGGACATCACATCGAAGATGTACTCAACGTGCTGGCTGGTCAGCTTGTCCAGCCGCAACCGGATGGCTTTAGTGGTCTGCAGCTGCTTGCCGACGTACTGGGTCTGCCGAGGACAGCAGTACATCTCCACAATGTTATTCAGCAGTTCCTCCAGCTTGTCGGGGTCGTACCGCTGGGCAAGGGTGTCGATCTCCAGCCGTTCCCGAAACTCCTCCCGTACCTGTGCTTCCATCTGGTCAAAATCTGCGGATTCGCCTGCCGGCCCTGATAGATTAGTACTTTGTCTTTTAGTATTTTGTTTATTAGTATTTTGTTGTGTTGGATTCTCCAACGTTGGAAAACCCGACATTGGATTTTCCGATGATGGTGAATTTGGCACTGGAGCAGGGCGTTTTTCAATCAGTTCTTTCTGCGGCAGTTCAAAGACTTCATAGTTGTAGTCAATAATGCGGCCACGGGCATCACGGACTTTGCTCCGACACAGATACCCGCCATCTTCCAGTTCGTGAACCGCACTTCTCACACTGTCGATGCCATCCCTGCACCCGGTTGTCAGCCCTTTCAGGCTGTAATCCCAATCGTCCGGCAGGGAGAGCATATAGGACAGCAGCCCCTTGGCTTTCAGGGACAGTCTCTTATCCTGCAGGTGGTGGTTGCTCATAACGGTGTAGTTGACATTTTTATTGACGCGGAATGTTGACATAGCGGCTTCCCTTTCAGCCCGAAGCGGGCAAGAGAAAACGCAGCATTTCCCGGCTTTCGGGAAACGCTGCGTTCAGACAGGGAAGCCTGCTGTGAGCTGGCACAGCAACGGCAGCACTGCATAATTCTAACGGACATCTAACACAACTACACCTGAAATGCAGCCGCTGACGCCCCGTGTGAAAAAGGCTTTTTCTAACGTCATTTCGCAAAAAGTGGCTGATTTTTGCCTGCAAATTGCGGTGTGACGTGCCTTTTGGGAGGTTACAAAAATGCCCTCAGCTGCCAATGACAGCCGCGAGGGACCAGCTTCATCCAACAATTTCAAAGACTCGAAATGCTTTAGGACAGGAGACTGTCGCGTGGGTTCGACTCCCACCATCTGCGCCATATCCGCCGTAGAATCGAAAGATTTTACGGCGGATTTTTTTTATTTTCCTTTCCCAAACACAGTGCTTTGAGTTTGTACAACAACCGACGCTGATTGAAATCGCCCGCAACAAAAATCCGTTCCCCAAAGCCATTTGTTGCCCGAATTGTTGCCCACAGTTCATAATTTCCTACAAAAAGGATAACATCTTATAAAGAGTTATTCCCTGCCGCCCCATTTTGCGGTGTAGCAAATACCGCCTGATGATATGCACGCAACACATTTAACTTGTGCTGCTCCTGTACTTGTACATAGCGAGTCGTTACCGTGTTGATGTTCAGATTCACGCCCATCTGCTGGGCAAAGTCATCCACGGAATGCCCGAGAATTTGACTGACTGCATAAAAATCGCCCGTCAAATTGTACATATTGGTGCCTGCCGTGCCGCGCAAATCGTGAAAACGGATTTTCGGCATCCCGGTGCTGCGCATAAAGCCGGTAAATCTGGCAGAGATCGACGAGTGGCGGGAGACCATACGGCGCGTGGTTTCCAAGGACTACAACCATCCCAGCATGATTCTGTACAGTGTGGGAAATGAAATCGGCGAGATCGGTCGCCGCAACGGAGGACGCAGGAGCCGTCAGATGACAAATCTGTTCCACGCGCTGGATGATACCCGTTTTGTTACCGGTGCCATCAGCGGCTTTCTGGCAATGAGCGACCGGGTTCCGGAGATGGTGGACACCATGGATCGGGCGGAGAAGGAGCAGAAGGCTTCCATGGGCAGTGAAGCGCTGAACGCCGCCATGAGCAAGATCGCCCAGGCAAAATTAGATGCCTTCTCCTGCTCCGAGGGTCTGTCCGAGACCATGGAGGAGGTTGTCTGCGAGTGGGATGTTGCGGGCTATGACTACCTCACCGCGCGTCACGAATTTGAGCATACCCGCCACCCGGAGCGTCCGGTGGTAGGCAGTGAAACCTATCCTACGGAGATTGCCCGGCTTTGGGACATTGTGGCGCGCAACCCTCATGTGCTGGGTGATTTTACATGGACCGGCTACGACTACCTCGGCGAAGCGGGAATCGCCGGCTACCACTACACGCCGGAACGGGCGGAGCAGGGCTGGTATCCCGACCGTCTTGCCTATTGCGGAGACATAGACCTGAATGGCTCCCGCCGCCCGGTGAGCTTCCTGCGGGAAATCGCTTACGGTCTGCGGAAGTCGCCCTATATTGCCGTAGAACGGGTGAACCGCTTCGGTCAGCCGGATAACACCAATGACTGGAAGTATTTTGACGCCATAGAAAGCTGGACATTCCCCGGCTATGAGGGCAAACCCACCGCAGTCCATGTACTCTCCCCCTCCGAGGAGGTGGAACTGCTGCTGGACGGTGTGAGCCTCGGACGCAAAGCGGCGGGGCGTGCGGCGGGTTATGACGTGACCTTCCCCGTAACCTATCAGCCGGGTGAGCTGGTGGCGGTGGGCTATACCAACGGCAAGGAGGACGGTCGCTTCGTCCTGAAAACCGCCGGCATCCCGAAAAAGCTGTCTGTAACCGCCAGCAGGAACACGATTTCCGCCGACGGTCGGGGGCTTTGCCTGCTCACGGTTGATCTGCTCGACAGCGCCGGCTTACCCAGCCGCTGGGAGAGCAGAATCGTGACCGTTCGGGTGGCGGGCGCGGCGGAGCTGGCGGGTCTTGGCTCGGCTGACCCGTCCTGCGAGGGTTCCTATCAAAGCGCTGCCTGGCCCACTTATGACGGACGGGTGCTGGCGGCAGTGCGCTCCAACGGAGAACCGGGGGAAATCACCGTTTCTTTCACATGCAAAGGGTGCGAAGAAGTTACCGTCCGTCTGCGGGCAGAGGGATGAGAAGCTGATTCCGTTCCGAATTTTACAGATGATGCAGGAGATAATGCCATGGATTTTGAAAAGAAAGTGTGCTTTGTTACAGGCGGCGGAAGCGGCATCGGAAGGGCGGTGGCCCTGGAGCTTGCCAAGCGGGGTGCGTATGTGGCAGTTGGAGGTCGCACCTTAAAAAAGGTTGAGCAGGTTGCGGCTGAAATGGGAGAAAGAGGACTGGCAATCCAAATGGACGTGTCATCCCTTTCTGATTGGCAGCAGGCGGTGAAGCAGATCCATCAGCGTTTCGGCGACATCGGCGTTGTCATCAACAATGCCGGGATTGCCGACCAGACGCCGCTGGAGTACCTTACAGAGGAAGCCTTCCGCGCCTCCATGGAGATCAACATGATGTCCGTATTCTATAGCTTGAAAACCGCGGCTGAGGACATGAAAAAGAACCATTGGGGACGGATCGTGAATACCTCCTCCATTGCAGGCATCCGAGCCTGTGGTGACAACGCCGTGTATGCCGCCTCTAAGCACGCGGTGGACGGTCTGACAAAAAGTGCCGCCTTCGCACTGGCAAAATACAATGTGCTGGTGAATTGCGTTCATCCCGGCGTGGTGGACACCCCCATGATGGATGATGTCCGGGAAAAATATCCTGAGGCCATCGCGCAGATCTGCGCGATGATCCCCTTGAAACGGATGTGCAAGCCGGAAGAAGTTGCGAAGCTGATTGCATTTCTTGCCAGTGAGGACAACACCTTCGTCAACGGCGAGGGCATTACCATCGATGGCGGTCAGTACGCCTAAGGCAACACCATAATTTCAAACACAGGGGGCATCCCGACGAAAGTCGGGATGCCCCCTGTTGGTCTATTGTTCATGGAATGACATAGCAGCTCTGTTTTCCGCTGCCCTTTTGTATCAGTTCGCCTGCATCGCAGAGTTCTTTCAGCAAACGATATGCTTTTGTGGTTCCGGCGCCAAGCAGTGTTTCGGCTTGTTTCCGTGTAATGTTGCCGTTTTCCTTCGCGAATTGGACAAGGCGCTGCTTTTGGTCGTTCAAGGATGTGCTGCGTCCCTCGCCGGGCTGCGCTTTGCCGCCTGCTTCCTGCACTTCATTGCGGTTCGGAAGTGTCACGCGGAAAACGCCCTTTGCCGTTTCAAACTCCGGCTGCATCGGGCAGGATTTGTAGGCGCGCTCAATCTTTCCGATCCCTGTACCGTAGCTTTCAATCAAACGCATACGGTAAAAAACAGCGGCAAGATTCGGGTTTCTGGACTGCGAAACGCCAAGAAAAATAGATTTCAGCTCCAGACCGGGTACAAGACCGCCAAGGGAAACAAATTCAATTCTGTCCTCATACAGGTTAATCAGATTACTGCTGCTGAAAGAGTAATCTCTGTGAACCATGCTGTTCAGCAGCGCCTCTCTGACGGCCTCGTCCGGATAATCCTTGCAATCGGTTCGGTTCAGCCCGGAAAAAGTCGCCTTGGTTTTGTTGAGAAGGTCAATAAATTGGTAGGCGTCCTCCAACTGCTTCAGGATTGAGCCGGTAAACTCCTTCCGGTCGCGGAACAGTTCTTTATCCGTACCCTGAAAGAGCGCGATTTTTGTGGTGGTCTCGCACTGATCCGAGAGCAGCAAGGCCAGATTGGTGTACAGTCCATCCTCGCCGATGAGCTTTAGCGTTTTCATCTGTGCTGTTCCGATTTCGATGGAGCGCTTGCGCATCTCCTCCAAAAGCGTTTGAAATGTGAGGTCCTGATTCATGCTGCGGCCGGATTCATAGGATCTTCCGCTGTTCTGCAAAAGCATTTCCCGGATCCCTTCCTCGGTCATGGGCTGCGTGGAGCTGCCCTTGCGGACATACACGCCGCTGGGCTTCAGCCCTTTTTCGCGGAGATAATAGGGGCGATTGGTGCCGGTCGTCACGTCAATTTCGACAACCTGCTTTCCTTCCATTTCCACCGTGCTTACCTTGACAAACGGCATCACATCCGGGGACAAAGAATCTTTCAGCGAATTCACGACCTGCAGCATCACGCCGTCGGGGTCGTCCACCCCAACAACCGCCCCGTCCTTGCGAACGCCGATGTAAACCGTTCCGCCCTCTGCATTGGCAAAGCCCATCACTTCTTTTCGGATGTCGGGGACATACTCCTGCTTGAATTCGATGTTTTGATTTTCAAAAGACAGCATCGCGCGGCTCCTTTCCTTTCTTTCTTTTTCTTTCGTTTCATTTTAGACGAGAAAGAAAGAAAAGTCAATAGGCGCGGCGATGTATCCTTTCGCGGGGCGGATTTTCCCGCCTATGCGCCGCCCTTTGCACCTTATCCTGCACCATCTCGCAGTCCATCTCAATGTCAGCACAAGTGACAATCTCCCGCCGCAGCTCTCTGATGCGGGCTGTGCGCGCCTGTATTGGCTCCGAATAGTGAATCAAATCTGATTCACTCTCCAGGCGGGCCTCTCGCCAAAAGCAAGGTTTTCTCCTACGCGCTCACGCGGGTCTGACCGCACGGACGCTTCAAAACATAGTCAATGACATTGATTTTGGGGATTTTGTAAGCGTTTGCCAGCCGGATG